>CAFAZZ010000016.1_pt1 | contig 14173 bp, 10 predicted proteins | sample 7267931 | NCBI WGS metagenome assembly CAFAZZ01 (sample SAMEA6814014, study PRJEB35770) | uncultured Actinomycetes bacterium | biome: Freshwater; feature: Freshwater reservoir; material: water | place: Czech Republic | collected 2016-04-20 | depth 30m m | reverse complement strand
GTGTTCTCGTACACGGTCGTGTAAAGAAATGCCGCAGCGCCAGTAGTAAGTCCGCCAATGCAGAATGTCAGCGTGATGACTCGATTGATATCGATGCCCATCAATTTTGAGTTTTCTTCAGACATTGATACCGCGCGGATAGATTTTCCAAGACGCGACTTAGTCACAAACTGGTCCAAGAGGAAGAAGATAATGATGGGCATAACAATTGCCATCACTTGGTCAATTCTGAAGTTTGCACCAGCGACTTCGCCAAAGCTCCACTTATCTAGCAGACGAGGTGCAATCTTTCCACGAGCACCAGTGAGCATGCTGAAACCTTCAAGGAGCGCGATAGATACACCAATTGCAGAAATCAAAGATGCGAGTCTGTTAGCACCGCGTGCACGAAGACGTCGATATGCCACGAGTTCGACCAAAATGGCGAGAAGTGCACAGACCACCATTGAGCCAATCAATGAAATAGCCAGATAGGCAATGAGCTTTACGCCATGAAGTGCTGGATCCCCGATAGGAATTCCGAGAATATAGACCTGCAAATATAAAACAGAAAATGTTCCAACCATAAATACTTCTGAGTTGGCAAAATTAATGAGTCTCAGAACTCCGTACACCATGGTGTATCCAAGTGAGACAAGAGAATAAATAAGTCCAAGTGCTAGCCCTTGAAATGCAAGTGACCAGAACTGGCTACCGATAACCGAAAAATTCATGTGTACCCATCTGTCAGTGATGAAGATTGTGCAACGTGGCCACCTCCAAAATTAATTGGAAGTGGCCACGTTTACTACATATTTACAGCGAATCTAGATAAGGAAGTTATTAAGCAACCTTGTCGTAAACGATTTCGCCATCTTTAACGATCCAACCACCAACAGCAGCTGCAGTTGTTGGGTCACCGTAACGGTCAAACCTGAACTTTGAACCGTCAGCAGCTGTGAATGAACCAGAGTTCACACATAACTGGATTGCTGAACGAGTAATCTTTCCAGCCTTGATGCACTGGATGAATACGTTTGCAGCTGTCCATGCTGTTTCAGCATAAAGTCCTGGAACCTTGATTCCAGTTACCTTTGTGAAGTCAGCAAGCTCAGCCTTTGATAGCAATGTAGCGAAAGGAACTGAAGCAGCAGTCATACGAACGCCTTCAGCAATTGTCTTTCCGCCAGCAAGCTTTACGAAATCAGACGTGTTGATTCCGTCGCCGCCACCGAAGACGCCTGTGTATCCGCCGGCCTTAAGAGCCTTAATGAATGGGCCTGCGTCATAGTCGTAACCACCGAAGATAACGATGTTTGCACCAGATGACTTGATCTTTGCAACAACTGATGACCAGTCTGAAGTCTTCTGAGCAACTGAATCTGTTCCAACGATTGTGCCTAGCTTCTTAGCAGTTGGTGTTACGTCCTGCTTGATAAGTGGCTGACCGTATGGTGATTGGTCATCAACTAAGTAGTACTTAGGTGATGAAACGCCGCTTGCTGCGTAGCGAGCAAGTGCTGGACCCTGGAATGAGTCGTTAGCAACGACGCGGTGGAAAATTGGGAAGCCGTTTGACTTCGCCTTACGGTTTGTAAGGTCAACAGCAGATGCTGATGGAGCAACCATTGTGAGACCTGCAGCCTTGTAAGCAGGGAATGAGTTACGAGCTTCACCTGAACATGCTGTTCCGATAACGCCGATAATCTTCTTATCTGCTGCAACTCCTGGAGCAATGTTCGCTGCAACTGTTCCGTCGCACTGAGCATCAGCCTTAACGAGTTCAATCTTTACTGCTGGGTTTGTGCGGTTGTACTGATCAATAGCCCAGATAGCACCTGGAATCTGATCCTGACCTAGTGCAGCAGCGCCACCTGTAAGTGGACCTTGGTATGCAAGTTTTACTGTCTTTGTAGCTGCGTTCGCTGGTGCTGTTGCAACTGCACCAAGTGCAAGAGTTGCAGCAGCGGCAATTGCGAAGCCGCTTACGATCTTCTTATTCATGTAGTGCCTTCCTGTTTTTTATTGCTTGTGTCCCGGGACAGGGAGGTGAGAAGAGTAATGCTCAACCCGCGCTTGAGACAAGGCGAATGGTCCTTTTTATCCGCTTGAGAGGTTACTTTTTGGTCACGAAATGTTGAGAAACCGGCAAGGTAGAAGGAATCACTTATCGAGGGCAGCCTCAGGCGAGATGACCGCGTTTGCCACCTCTTTCATCGTCAAGCGACGGTCCATAGCTGCCCGTTGAATCCAGGAGAAGGCTTCTGGTTCTGAGAGATTGAGGGCTTTCATCAATATCCCCTTAGCCCGATCAATGATTTTTCGTGTCTCGAGTCGTTCATGGAGATCAGCAACTTCTTCGGCCAAGGACTTCATCTGCGTATGGCGGCTAATTGCAATTTCAATGGCTGGGATTAGATCGCCGATGGTGAAGGGCTTTACAACATAAGCCATGACTCCGGCATCTCGTGCACGATCTATTAATTCTCTTTGGCTAAAGGCAGTCAACATTAATACCGGGGCGATTGAAATAATTTTCTCAGCAGCAGATATGCCATCAAGAACGGGCATCTTCACATCGAGTATTGCTAAATCGGGATGATGTTCTGTTGCAAGGGCAATCGCTTCTTCACCGTTAGTGGCTTGTGCGACGATTTCATAACCAGCTTCTTGCAACATTTCGACGAGGTCCATGCGAATGAGCGCTTCGTCCTCGGCAACGAGAATACGAATCTTTTTGCTAGTCATGGCTTCATTGCTCATGTGCCTCGAGTCGGATTCGAACCGACACTATGCAGTGTTTGAGACTGCCCTCTCTACCGTTGGAGTACCGAGGCTTACTCCCATATCGTATTAGAAGAGTGCTGATTGTAGAAACGAGTTCGGTTGTGGATTATCGGTAGGCAGCAACGACGCCATTTACAGCGTCGCCAACCTTATGAACGCGCATCGCATTGGTGGATCCTGGAATTCCGGGAGGCGAACCGGCAACAATCATTACGAGTTCGCCAATCTCGGCGCGCTTACCTTCGAGCAACATTTTATCGGCTTGCAACACCATCTCATCGGTGTGCTTAACCATTGGTGTCACCATTGGTTCCACGCCCCACGACAGTGCAAGTCGGTTATATGTTCCTTCTTCGGGCGTAATTGCAAGGATTGGAATCGGTGATCGCAAACGAGAAATGCGACGAGCAGAGTCACCTGATTGCGTGAAGGTCACGAGGAATTTCGCTCCTACAACAAGCCCTACCTCGGCAGCTGCTTTGGTGATTGCTCCACCTTTGGTTCGTGGATTATTTGTCAGTGGGCGAATTCGATCAAGACCAAGTTCTTCGGTGCGCTCAATGATGCGTGCCATAGTTTCGACTGCTTGAATTGCAAAATCTCCGACAGAGGTTTCTCCAGAGAGCATAAGGGCATCTGCTCCATCTAGAACCGCATTTGCGCAGTCAGTTGCTTCGGCTCTTGTTGGAGATGAATTGTTAATCATTGAATCAAGCATCTGTGTTGCAACAATGACTGGCTTTGCTGCATCGCGAGCAAGTTCGACGCAACGCTTCTGCACCATAGGTACATCTTCTATTGGAAGCTCTACACCGAGATCGCCACGTGCAACCATGATGCCATCAAATGCCGCAACAATTTCGACAAGGTTTTCGACCGCTTGCGGCTTTTCAATCTTTGCAATAACAGGGACGCGGATACCAACCTCGTCCATAATTGCATGAACATCTTTTACATCTGCGGCATTTCGAACAAATGAGAGGGCAATAAAATCTGCTCCGGCTCGAAGCCCCCAACGCAAATCATCTTCATCTTTTTCGGACATCGCAGGCACTGAAACAGCGACACCAGGCAAGTTGATTCCTTTATTATTGCTCACAGCACCTGGCTGTATGCACTTTGTGACGACGTCATTGCCTTTAACTTCAACAACTTCAACTGTTACTTTTCCATCGTCGATAAGAATTCGGTCACCAGCTTTGCAATCACCGGGTAAGCCTTTGTAAGTAGTCCCAACGCGCTCTTTTGTTCCTGAAATTTCATCTGTAGTTATGGTGAAGATGTCTCCGCGAGCAAGATCATGGGGGCCATCAGCAAATCGTCCGAGTCGAATCTTTGGACCTTGTAAATCCACCAAGATTGCAACTGGCTTACCGGCCTCTTTTGCAGCGGCACGAACCAAATTAAGGCGCCCTTGATGCTCGTCGTAGGAACCATGAGAAAGGTTGAGGCGCGCCATATTCATGCCCGCGGCAATGAGCTCCCTTACCTTTTCAGGAGATTCAACTGCAGGACCCATCGTGCAAACAATTTTGGCGCGGCGCATGTCTTTACCTTATCTGTGCTTAGTAGTTACTTCGAAGTTAGACCGTTAATTGGCGAGTTGTCGGCTCGATTGGTGCAGGAAGTTGTGTCTCCCCTGCCAAATAACGATCCACTGCGGCTGCAGCAGAACGTCCTTCGGCAATCGCCCAGACTATGAGAGATTGTCCGCGACCTGCATCCCCTGCAACGAAGATCCCCTCAGCGCTGCTCTGGAAATTCTCATCTCGCTTGATATTTCCACGTTCATCAAGTTCGACTTCAAGTTGGTCAATGAGGGCTGATTTTTCGGGGCCTGTAAAACCCATCGCAAGAAATACAAAATCTGCTGGAAGCTCTTTCTCAGTTCCAGGAACTGGTTCAAACTTTCCATTTTCAAACTTTGTTTCGACAATCTTGAGCGCTTTGAGGTTTCCGCTTCCGTCGCCTACGAACTCTTGCGTACTTACAGAGAAAATTCTGTTATCAAGTTCTTCATGCGCACTCGATACTCGATAAATCATCGGATATGTTGGCCAAGGTTGCGACGATGGACGCTCTTCAGTTGGTCGCGGCATAATTTCGAGCTGTGTAACACTCGCTGCACCTTGACGGACAGATGTTCCAAGGCAATCAGCGCCGGTGTCTCCCCCGCCCAAAATGATGACGTGCTTACCTGCAACATTGATCGGTGGAACATCAACTTCCCCGAGTGCCTGCTTATTACCCCATGGCAAAAATTCCATAGCTTGGTAGATACCTTTATTTTCGCGCCCTGGAATTGGGAGATCGCGCCATTGAGTTGCGCCCATAGCAAGCACAATTGCATCGTACTTAGAACGTAGATCTGATCCTGTGAGCTCTACGCCGACATTAACCCCCGGGCGGAAGCGTGTTCCCTCTTGCTCCATCTGAGCAAGACGGCGATCGACGATGTGCTTCTCCATTTTGAATTCTGGAATTCCATAGCGAAGCAACCCTCCGATTTTTTCAGCACGTTCGTAGACAGCAACAGTGTGACCTGCGCGTGTGAGCTGTTGGGCTGCGGCAAGTCCTGCAGGACCTGAACCAATCACCGCAATTGTTTTGCCTGAAAGACGATCTGGTGCAAGAGGTTTGACGTTATTTGCATCAAAAGCTTCTTCAATAGTGCGAAGTTCAATCTGCTTAATTGTTACGGCGTCACGGTTGATTCCAACCACACAAGCTGTTTCGCATGGCGCAGGGCATAAACGACCAGTGAATTCTGGGAAGTTATTTGTCGCATGTAAACGGTCAACTGCTTCATTCTTATCTCCACGCCACATCAGGTCGTTCCACTCTGGAATCAAGTTTCCGAGTGGGCATCCGTTATGACAGAAAGGAATTCCGCAATCCATGCAGCGCCCTGCTTGCTTCTGCAGATGTTCGAAAGATTGAGGTTCGTAGACTTCTCGCCAATCTTGAATGCGAACATCAACCGGACGGCGCTTAGGTGTCTCGCGCGGAGTGTTCATGAAACCTTTTGGATCAGCCATTTGCTGCTACCTCCATGATGTATTCATCTACTGGTAAACCTTCTTTAGTAGCGCGTTCGATAGCCGCAAGAACCTTTGCATAATCGCGAGGCATAATGAGAGAGAAGCGAGCGATTTCAGTATCCCAATTCGCAAGAAGTTGTGCTGCAATTTCGGATCCGGTTTCTACGTGGAAAGTTGAAACAATCGCTTTAAGAATCTCGCGTTGATCAGCAGGTACAGCCAAAATGTCAACCATTTCAGTGTTTACTACCGCGGTATTGAGGTCTAGTACGAAAGCGCGACCACCAGACATACCTGCTGCAATATTGCGACCAGTCTGGCCCAGAATGACCACTGTTCCACCGGTCATGTATTCGAGCGCGTGATCTCCTACGCCTTCAACAACGGCCGTTGCTCCTGAGTTACGAACACAGAAGCGTTCTCCAGCTAAACCGCGGATAAAGATGTCTCCGGATGTAGCTCCGTACCCAATGACGTTACCGGCAATTACATTTTTCTCTGACTTAAATGTTGCCTTCTCGTCGGGGCGCACGACAACGCGACCACCAGAGATGCCCTTGCCTACATAATCATTTGAATCTCCGTAGAGTCGTAGTGAAAGACCTTGTGGAATAAATGCTCCAAGTGATTGACCTGCTGAACCATGGAGAGTCACATCGATGGTACCGACAGGAAGTCCTTCGGCGCCGTATCGACGAGTAATTTCTGCACCTAACATCGTTCCAACCGTACGGTTGACGTTGCGTACAGGAAGATCGATGCGCACTTGTTCTTGGTTCTCAAGAGCAGCTTTTGACAGTTCGATTAATTGATTATCAAGTGCAGCTGATAAACCGTGATCTTGAGTCGTTGTGCAATGCAAAGGTGAATCAACATCAGGGCGCACAAGGAGCGGCGAAAGATCAAGACCGCTCGCCTTCCAATGATCGACTGCTGCACGAGTATCGAGATATTCAACATGTCCAATTGCTTCCTGCACAGTACGGAATCCAAGTGATGCCAAAATTTCTCGAACTTCTTCAGCGATGTACTCGAAGAAAGTCTCTACAAATTCTGGCTTTCCTGAGAACTTCTTACGTAGTTCTGGATTCTGCGTCGCAACGCCAACCGGACAGGTATCCAAATGACAGACGCGCATCATGATGCAGCCTGAAACAACAAGTGGCGCAGTTGCAAACCCGTACTCTTCAGCACCTAGTAGCGCTGCTATGACAACATCGCGGCCGGTCTTTAATTGACCATCTGCTTGTACAACAATTCGGTCACGCAAATTATTGAGAAGAAGAGTCTGCTGAGTTTCTGCAAGTCCAAGCTCCCAAGGAGCTCCTGCATGTTTGAGAGATGTGAGCGGAGATGCACCCGTTCCGCCGTCGTGACCAGAGATTAAGACAACGTCCGCATGGGCCTTTGAAACACCAGCTGCCACAGTTCCGACGCCGACTTCCGCTACAAGTTTGACGTGCACACGAGCATTCTTATTTGCATTTTTCAGGTCGTGGATCAACTGTGCCAAATCTTCAATTGAGTAAATATCATGATGAGGAGGTGGAGAGATAAGTCCAACGCCAGGTGTTGAGTAACGTGCCTTCGCCACCCATGGATAGACCTTGTAACCGGGTAGCTGTCCACCTTCTCCTGGCTTTGCGCCCTGTGCAATCTTGATTTGAATATCGGTTGCATTGATCAGGTAATTGCTTGTGACTCCAAATCGACCTGAAGCTACCTGCTTAATTGCACTCTTCTTAGAATCTCCATTTGGCATTGGGATAAAGCGCGCTGGATCTTCGCCACCTTCACCGGTGTTTGACTTTGCACCCAATCGGTTCATGGCAATCGCTAGAGTTTCATGTACTTCCTGAGATACAGAGCCGTAAGACATCGCACCTGTTGAGAATCGTTTAACAATGTCAGAGATTGGTTCAACCTCGTCAATGGATATTGGCGTACGGGCTCCTTCCTTAAATTGGAAGAGACCGCGAAGAGTCATCAGAGTTTTGCTTTGGTCATTTACTTTATCTGTATAGCGCTTAAAAATGTCATAGCGCTTATTTCGGGTTGAGTGCTGAAGTGCGAAGACTGTTTCTGGGTTAAATAGATGTGGTTCACCATCGCGACGCCACTGATATTCGCCACCAACTGCAAGGCGCTTTGCGCCAGGAATTTCTCCGCCTACTGGGTAAGCAAAGTGATGACGCTTAATAGTCTCTTCAGCAATGACATCGAGATTCACGCCACCTAATCGTGAAGTTGTGCCAACGAAGAATTCATCGACAACATCTTGCGCAAGTCCAATTGCCTCAAATACTTGCGCTCCCGTGTAAGACGCAATCGTTGAGATTCCCATCTTTGACATCACCTTGAGTACACCCTTACCGAGCGCTTTGATGACATTGCGAACTGCCTTTTCAGGTGCAATTCCAGTGATTACGCCTTGGTTTACGAGATCTTCTGCCGTCTCCATAACTAGATATGGATTTACTGCAGCTGCCCCATACCCGATAAGAAGGGCTACGTGGTGCACTTCGCGAACGTCACCGGCTTCTACAACAAGGCCAACTTTTGTTCGAGTTTTTTCGCGAATAAGGTGATGGTGCACAGCTGCAGTGAGCAGAAGTGAAGGAATCGGGCAATCTTCAGCATCTCCATCGCGGTCCGAGAGAACAATAACGCGCGCACCATTTGCGATTGCATCTGAAACTTCTTGTTTGATTTCTTCAAGTCGAGTACGGAGTGTGTTGCCGTCTCCGGTGACAGGAAAGAGTCCTCGAACTACATAAGCCTCAAGCTCTGGATAATCATCGTCAGCGTTAACATGGATGATCTTTGCAAGTTCATCGTTATCAATAACAGGGAATGCAAGTGAAATCTGTTTGCAGGATTCAGGGCCAGGGTCAAGCAAGTTGTGTTCTGGCCCAATAGAACCGCCAAGGCTTGTGACAAGTTCTTCTCGAATGGCATCTAGAGGCGGGTTAGTTACTTGTGCGAAGAGTTGCGTGAAGTAATCAAAGAGAAGACGAGGTTTTGCAGATAGCGCTGCGATTGGCGTATCGGTTCCCATAGAACCAAGAGCTTCTCCCCCACCTTTGGCCATAGGGGTGACAATGATCTTGATTTCTTCTTCGGTGTAACCGAACGCTTTTTGTCGGCGAATAACTGATTTGTGAGGGTAGACAATATGTTCGCGAGAAGGAAGATCAGATAATTTAATCATTCCATCTTTGAGCCATGTGCCATACGGCGCAGCATCAGCGAGAGAGTCCTTAATTTCATCATCTTCAATGATGCGTCCTGCTTCAATATCGACAAGGAACATCTTTCCTGGCTGCAATCGACCTTTACGTACAATCTTTTCTGCGGGGAAATCTAGAACTCCGACTTCTGAAGCAAGCACTACAAGACCGTCATCTGTCACCCAGTAACGAGAAGGTCTAAGTCCGTTGCGATCAAGCACCGCACCTACTTGATGGCCATCTGTAAATGTGACACAAGCAGGTCCATCCCAGGGTTCCATCAAAGATGCATGGAATGCATAGAAATCGCGCCGCTTCTGAGACATCGTTGCGTGATTCTCCCAAGCCTCAGGAATCATCATCAACACTGCGTGTGGAAGTGAACGGCCACCTAGGTAGAGCAGCTCAAGAACTTCATCAAAAGATGCTGAGTCTGAACCTGACATCTCGACAATTGGATAGAGGCGTTTGAGATCGCCACCAATGAGATCACTTGCTAGCAGTGACTCGCGTGCGCGCATCCAATTGCGATTTCCTTTTACTGTATTGATCTCACCGTTGTGAGCAATAAAGCGATAAGGGTGCGCAAGTGGCCATGATGGAAAAGTATTTGTCGAGAAGCGAGAGTGAACGAGTGCAAGCGGTGACACAACTCGTTTATCGCTGAGATCCGGGAAGAATTCTTCAAGTTGCCCGGTCGTAAGCATTCCCTTGTAGACGATAGTCTGCGATGAAAGTGAAGGGAAATAGATTTCAAGGTTATGTTCTGCTCGCTTGCGAAGTGCGAAGGCCAATCGGTCAAGAACTATTCCTGATTCACCTTTCTTGCCTTTGAGAAAGAGTTGACGGAATTGCGGCATTACCGAGAGTGCGGTCTTGCCTAGTGAAGACGAATTGATTGGAAGATCGCGCCAACCAAGAACTTCGAGACCTTCCTCGGACGCAAGCTGAGATATTTCTGCTTGAACATCAACACCTTGTGCAACAAATGCAATTCCTGTGGCATAAGAACCAGCATGTGGAAGTTCAAAGGAAGATACTGCGCGATAAAACTCGTCAGGGACTCTGATCAGAATTCCTGCACCATCTCCGCTATCTGGTTCAGCTCCTGAGGCACCGCGGTGTTCAAGGTTGCGTAGTGCGATGAGCGCCTTTGCGACAATGTCATGTGTTGCAACTTTATTGAGGGTGGCAACCATCGCAACACCGCAAGCATCATGCTCAAGCGCTGGGTCGTAGAGACCTTGCGCTGCGGGGTAGTTCGATGAGAGTGCCATTGCTGGTTATCCTTTTTAAATAAATCAAAAGGGACAACTCTGGCCCGTTGCTCGAAGAGCAGATAAATCAATGTCGAAAGAGTACAACCGTGGTGCTCTAGATGCCACTCACATGAAGTAATTGACCAATTCCAGCGGTGATCGCCATACCGAGGCAGCCGCCGCCGATGACACGCAAGGTTGGGATGAGAAGTTTGGAGCCGGCCGTTTTTGCGCTGACTATCCCGGTGATAACCAATCCGACAAGGGTGAAGGCGATGATGCTCCAGGCAGCCTTTCCAGCTGATGGGGCAAATGCTCCGACGAATGGAATGAGACCACCAAGGGTAAATGCACATGCCGAAGCTATCGCTGCTTGGACCGGACGTGCCTTAGTGTGCGGATGTTGTCCTAATTCATCGCGTAAATGTGCCGCTAATGGATCTTTCTCGTGCATCGTTTGAGCAACTTGCGTTGCAAGCTCTCGCGGTAATCCACGGTTGATATAAATCTCAATCAACTCTTCTAATTCGCCTTCAGGATCACTTGCAAGGTGCTCGATTTCCAAAAGTCGATCAGATTCTTCAATGTCATTTTGAGATCGAACTGATACATATTCTCCGACAGCCATCGACATTGCACCTGCTGCAATGCCTGCCGCCCCAGCAGTGACAAGAAATCCTTGTTCGCCGGATTTTGCAGCTGCGACACCAATCATCAAACTTGCGGTAGAGACGAGTCCATCATTAGCGCCAAGTACTGCAGCGCGCAACCAACCTGCACGATGAGTGCGATGATGGAGATTGCGTTGATAGACGTCTTCGAGTGCCATATTTCTAGCCTACCGCTTTCTCTTTAATAAGTGCGTTAACGCAACAAGGGCACTCACTGTTATGAATAGAGCGACATATTGATTGAGGCGAAGGCCACCAATTGAATGTGCAAAGTCGATTCGGAGCCCCTCGATAAAGAAACGACCAAAACTATAGAGAGCTACATAGAGAGTGAAAATTGCCCCTGGCGCAAGTCTCCTTGAAATTGCGAGAAGAGAGATGGCTAAAAGTAGGCACCAGATTGATTCATAGAGAAATGTAGGGTGAAACGTTGAATATTGTTGAAAGCCGTTTGGTCGCAAATACTCTGGAATCTCGAGAGCCCATGCGGCTTTGAGAGGGCGTCCAAAAAGTTCACCATTAAACCAATTGCCCCATCGACCAATCGCTTGCGCTATGAGAATTCCTGGAGCAAGCGCATCAGCAAATACTAGAAAGGATGGCAGCTCTCTGCGTGATCGCAAACGTTGATAAGAAAAGTAGGCACCCACTGTTCCGAGAAATATCGCGCCCCAAATTCCGAGTCCGCCCTCCCAAATTCGAAATATATCTAGGAAGTTGCCATTTCCGGCGAAGTATTTTTCGGGAGTTGTGAGAACGTGATAGAGACGCCCTCCGATAACCCCTGCTGGAATGGCAACTACTGCAACATCGCTGACAACCCCTGTTGAGTCAGGGGCGAATTTTAGGAAGCGTCTATTTCCTAACCACAGGGCACATGCCACACCTGCAATGATGCAGATGGCATAGAAGTGAATTGTCAGTGGCCCAATTGCAACTACCGAAGTTGTCGGAGTTGGAATTGAGAGTCTCACAATTATCCGCGCTCTATGGCTGCTTTAAATTTATCGGCACTGAAGTACTCGGTATTACGATCGAGCTCCTTGCCATTAACAAATACTGTAGGCGTTGAATTTACATTCGCCTTAGCTCCTGCGGCAGCAACATTGGAGACCCAATCCTTATACGCCAAGTTCTTGACACACGAGGTGAAATTCTTGGAAGCAATTCCGGCTGTCTGACCAAGTACGACCAATACATCATTGGACCAAGCGCCAGAATTCTCAGCTTGCTGATTTGCATAGAGGGTTCTGTGGAAATTCAAGAACTTTCCTTCATCGGCCGAACATGCCCCAGCATTTGCTGCATTGATGGATTCAGGCCCGAGGAATGAGAGCGTGTGATAAACGACCGTTGCCTTCTTTTCTGTGATCAAAGATTCGATGTACTGTCCATTCAACTTTTCAAATTGCATACAGATTGGGCACTGGAAATCTTCATAGATATCTACGACAGGAACATCCTTCACATCACCATTAAAGACAACACCATATCCGCGATCTGCAGAGACATTTGCTGGAATCTTCGCAGAGGAATTTGTCTGCTTGGAAAGAATAGTTGGTACCAACATGATAAGTACCACGCCTACCACCACTGCAATCACAAGGTTGCGAGTGAAGCTATCTTTGCCCGGGTTCTCTTTAACCATTGTTCTGTTCTCCATCTGAAGGGTTTCGGTCGAGTCCAAATTTACTTTGTGGGTAGCGGAAAAGGTAAATCGCCAGCAAGGCTAACCCTCCATCACGCAGGAGTTCGGGAAGGTAATTGGCCGTACCAGGTTCAACTTGCCCCCCGCCTCCAAAACATCCGCAATCAATAGAGAGGCCGCGTGCCCAAGCCTGGGAAATTCCGATGATGAATGCGATCATGAGAATTCCAGATAGGACCGCAGAGACTTTCGTCGCCGCACCAATAATAAGAAGGATTCCAACAGCAATTTCGACAAAGGGAAGAATGATTCCTAAGAAATTTGCGATAGAGATAGGAAGAAGTTCGTATGCACGGACTGCCATCTGCGATTTATCAAGGTGTTGATATTTTAAGAGACCTGCTGCGAGTAGTACTCCGCCAAGAACTAGGCGAGCAATTAACCCAAACCAACCAAGATATTTTTTCATCGTCCTTCACGTACTCCCAATGCAAGCTCTGATGCAAGCGAGCGTACAGCAGCCAGTCCACTTTCTTCATCAGGTGCTTCTTGAAGCGCTTTGATGAAGGCAGAACCCACGATTACGCCATCTGCATACCCTGCAACTCCTTTGGCTTGCTCGCGCGTTGAGACTCCTAGTCCAACTGAAATGGGGAGGTTTGAGGTTGTGCGAATACGAGCGACCAAATCTGCTGCACCTGAAGAGACCGATGTGCGTGTACCTGTTACACCCATCAGACTTGCCGCATAAATAAAACCACCGCACTGTGAAGTGACCAATGGCAGACGTGAATCAGATGTACTAGGCGCAACAACATAAATCGGATTAATGCCCGTCTTTTCAACGGCGGCTTTCCAGCTTTGAGATTCTTCAATTGTGAGATCGGGTGTAATGACCCCAGATCCACCATTATCAACTATAGATTGAGCAAATTTTTCTACGCCATATCTTTCAATGGGGTTCCAGTAGGTCATGACAACTGCAGCCACACCCAGATCTGTGGCAGTTTTGAGAGCACCAAAAACTTCGGCAGCACCAGTTCCGTGCGCGAGAGATTGATCTGCAGCTGCCTGAATAGTTGGTCCATCCATGACAGGATCGCTATAGGGAAATCCAATTTCTATGGCATCAACGCCGCCATCTACAAAAGCTTTGATGACCTTCTTGCAACCTTCAATACTCGGAAAGCCTGCTGGGATATATGCAATGAGCGCTGCGCGATTTTCTGCACGAACTTTAATGAAAAGATCATCGAGCGGAGTTGGCATTTACAGAGGTATTCCGAAGTATTGCGCCGCAGTTTGTACATCTTTATCTCCGCGCCCAGAGAGATTAATTAAAATAATTGCATCCGGCCCAAGTTCATTTCCGACTTGAAGGGCTCCAGCTAGTGCATGGGCGGTTTCAATTGCAGGAATGATTCCCTCGGTCTTTGAAAGTAGCGCGAATGCGTGCATCGCTTCGGCATCAGTGATGGCGCGATATTCGGCGCGACCAATATCGTGAAGGTAGGCATGCTCTGGACCAACTCCTGGGTAATCAAGTCCGGCGGAAATT
>CAFAZZ010000015.1_pt1 | contig 14385 bp, 13 predicted proteins | sample 7267931 | NCBI WGS metagenome assembly CAFAZZ01 (sample SAMEA6814014, study PRJEB35770) | uncultured Actinomycetes bacterium | biome: Freshwater; feature: Freshwater reservoir; material: water | place: Czech Republic | collected 2016-04-20 | depth 30m m | reverse complement strand
TTCGACCACACCGCCAAGTACCTTGGTACCGCCAACATCGACGCCTATTGAGTAACCCATTTAAGAAACTCGTTCGGCCAGTTCTTTTAGGGCAGCATCAATTGTTTGCTGTTGAGCCTTGGTGATCATCATCGACGGTACGGGAAGAGAGACCGACACCGTTAATTCATAGGTAACTTGCGTTGAATCTGCATCGATTGATTTGAGCAGATACGTGCCATCCATCTGAGTCAAAAGATCTGCTTCATCCATCGAGAAGGTAAGGGTTCCTGGCGCTGAGGACCAGTCGTAATCGAGGGTGACTCGATCCTTCATCATTCCGGCATCGATAGCTAATTTCGCCTTGGTGATTCGATTCTCAGAATCCCGCTCGAGGACTTCCACCTTCTTGATGGAGCTCAGCCACTCTGGATAGGCATCGATAGCAAAGAGGGCAGACTCGACGTCGGCCAGTGGTGCATCGATGATTACGGTCGAAACGCTTTTATCTGACATGGGTGCAAGGCTACCAAGACTTCAATTAAATTATTGAAGCTCTTAATCTTCCCTTTCTCGGTCCTCCACCGCTAGCGTTAGCGCCATGAACGAGATCGCCATCCCTCCCGTAATTCCGGCTGCGACAGCCGGTAATCTCACAAATTTAATCGCAGAGCGCGCTTGGTTTGAACCAGATCGCATCACGATGTCGCGTCCACTTGGAGATGGTTGGCAACCACTTACTGCGCGACAAGTTGAAGAAGAGATTCGTGCAACTGCAAAAGGGCTGATAGCCGCTGGCATTCAAATAGGAGATCGCGTGGCCATCATGGCCCGTACTCGTTACGAATGGACAATTTTAGATTTCGCAATTTGGTACGCAGGAGGATGTGTAGTCCCAATCTACGAAACATCATCTGCTGAGCAAGTGGACTGGATTCTCAATGATTCAGGGGCGGTTGGATTAATTGTTGAAACTCCTGCTCACCGCGAACTCGTAAATTCTGTAATTCCATCTCACACAAAACATATTTGGGTGATGACAGATGATGTTCTAGCAGTTTTGAAAAATTCAGGATCACACATTTCAGATGAAGAAATTGAGCGTCGTCGTACAGCTCTGGTGCCTGCAAGTCTTGCGACGCTCATCTACACATCTGGCACCACGGGGCGCCCAAAGGGCGTTCAACTCACGCACTCTAACTTTCTCTCCGAATGCGGCAATGTCGTAGAAGCTGCAAACGATCTCTTTCTCAAACCAGGTGGATCAACTCTCCTCTTTCTTCCCGTAGCTCACGTATTCGGCCGTATGGTGCAGATTGGTGCCATCCATGCTGGGCTACACCTGGCACATTGCAGCGATCCAGTTGGCCGCTTGCAACCAGACCTTGCATCCTTTAAGCCAACTTTTGTACTTGCAGTACCTCGAATCTTTGAAAAAATTTATAACGGCGCAGAAGCTAAGGCTGATGCTGCAGGTAAGGGAAAAATCTTTCGAAAGGCTGCTGAAGTTGCAATCGCATATAGCCAAGCCCAAGATAAGCGCGGTTTCAATCCCCTGCTCTCCTTAAAGCATGCACTTTTCGACAAACTCGTTTATTCAAAAATTCGACTCGCAATGGGCGGATCAGTTGAGGCAGCGATTTCTGGTGGAGCTCCACTTGGCACACGTCTGGGACATTTCTATCGTGGAGCAGGAATTACGATTCTTGAAGGCTATGGATTAACTGAAACTACCGCTGGAGCAACGCTGAATGTGACAAAAAATTTACGAGTGGGCTCAGTCGGGCGTCCTATTCCTGGAACTTCAATAAAGATTGCAGATGACGGAGAAGTTCTCATTAAGGGCGCAATTGTCATGCGTGGGTATTGGCAGAATGATTCGGCCAATCAAGAAGTTTTCGATAATGAATGGTTTAGATCTGGTGACCTCGGAAAACTAGATGACGAAGGTTTCCTTTACATCACTGGGCGCAAGAAGGAATTAATTGTTACCGCGGGAGGCAAGAATGTGGCGCCGGCGGTACTTGAAGATCGCCTTCGTGCACACCCTCTAGTGAGCCAATGTATGGTGGTTGGAGATAACCAACCATTCATCGCATCTCTCATCACAATTGATCAAGATATGCTCAAAGGTTGGATCGCCTCGAACAATAAGACTGGGGCGACCATTGAAACCCTTGTTAATGACCCTGATTTACAGGCAGTAATTCAAACTGCAGTAGACGAGGCAAATAAGGCGGTTTCAAAAGCCGAATCAATTCGAAAATTCACAATCTTGGCGAAGGACTTCACAATTGCAAGCGGTGAGCTCACTGCGAAGTTATCTCTAAAGCGCCATGTAATCGCCGAGAATTACGCATCTGAAATAGCTGCACTTTTTACTAAGTAAGAGCTGATGGCACTTCCATCTCCCGAAAGACTTACGGTTGCTCGAGAACTTCATGATGGAATTGCTCAGGACTTAGTGGGCATAGGCTATTCACTCGACCTTCTGTTAGCCGAGACTACCCTTGACCGAAACGCTCGCAGTCAGATTCGCAATACGCGGCTTGAAGTTGATGGCTTAATTTCAAAAGTTCGAAGCGAGATTCTTAATCTGCGCTCCCCTGAAAACAAGTCGCTTGCATCAAGCATTCGCAGTATTGCCCAGGCTTGCCTGAATGGCATTTCCTGCACTTACATGCTTGAAGATGTGGATCTAGAGCCAACTGCCATCAGCGAACTTCTTGCAATAACAATTGAGATCCTACGTAATGTCACTCAACACTCTAGGGCTTCCCATGTAGCAATAGACCTCTATCCCGTAAACAATCGCACATGTCTAGAAATTCGCGATAACGGGATTGGAGGAGCGAAGATGAGAGATGGCCACTTCGGCTTGAGCGGAATAGTTGAGCGAGTGCATGCACTTCAAGGCAGCATTACCATTGAAAGTATTGAGGGGACTCATATCGCGCTCTTGATATGAGCGCCTCGATAACCACTCTCATTATCGATGATCATGCAGTAGTTCGTGACGGGATTCGTCGGGCCCTAGAAATGAGGGGTGGATTTTCGATTTATGCCGCTGCATCCAAGAGCGAGGCAATCGCTCAGGCTGCTGCACTAGACCCTCAACTTATCTTTGTAGATATAAATCTCCCCGATGGTAATGGGCTTGAGTTTGTTACCTGGGTCAGAACTATTTCGAAAAGTGCTGCAATTATTGTATTAAGCATGCACGAAGAAGATGAGTATGTTCTTGCGGCAATGCGTGCGGGAGCAAGCTCTTACCTACACAAGTCTGAACCTATTCCCGTATTGCTTACATTCGTAGATCACGCCCTCACTTCTCCGAATTCGTTCTCAGCGAAATCTATGGCTCAGATACTTGAGAGAGACCAAGATGCTTTTCATTTATCCCAGCGAGAACTGCAGATTCTCTCGCAATTAGACGAGGGTGATTCCTTAAAGGCGTTATCTGCGCGACTCTTCATCGCAGAATCAACACTCAAGAAGCACTTATCTTCAATCTATAGCAAGTTGGATGTCGAAAACAGAGTACAAGCCATTGCAAAAGCGAGACGGGCTGGATTACTGAAGTAACTCATTGAAACGTGATGCCCACAAATCCCATCGCCATTGCGTTGAAATCCATTCTCTTCCGCGAATACCCATGTGAGATGCTAGGGCAGGTTGCGAGAGCAGAGCTATTGCAGCCTTTGCTACGGCAGATGGTGATGTTCCATCTACTGCCAGGCCAGTTTCACCTTCGATAAGAGCATCCGGTGCACCGCCTGACTCTCCCCCAATAACTGCAAGGCCACAGGCGCTTGCCTCGAGATAGACGATTCCCAACCCTTCAACTTCTAGTCCAGCAAGCCGAGATCGTGAAGGCATTGCAAAAATATCGCCTACACAGAAATAAGTGGGTAAGTCTGCATACCTAATTCTTCCAATGAAAGTTATGTGGTCTGCAACTGCTAACTCGTTACTTCGTTTAAGTAAATACTCTCTATACGGACCATCTCCAATAAAGAGCAGATGGGCTTCTGGAATCTTTGTAAGAATTTCGGGCAATGCTTCGATGAGAGTGTCTTGCCCTTTGCGATGGACAAGTCGCCCAACGCTAACTATTACTTTCTTCTCAGCTAGACCAAGTTCATGACGAAGTTGGGCTGCCGCAGGTTGTGGAGCAAAATGGTCGACATCAATACCTGGTGCAATTTTCACCATCGCATCCTGTGCGCGTTGCGAGAGAGGCGAAGCAATATTTCGACGTGTGAATTCTCCGAGATAAGTCAGGTGATCGACACCATTTCCGATTCTGCGCATAGCCCACGAGAAAGGCCATAATCTCGACCACCACACTTCATGTCCATGCGTCAGTGCAACTATCTTCTTTACTCCAGCTCTGCGCAGTCCTTGAGACAGCAGCGCTAATGGAGCCGCGGCACCGAAGAAAACTCGTGTAATTCCACGATCTTTTACAAGGTTGCGAACGATTCTTCCAACGCGAAATGATGGAAGAAGGATGGTGGATTTATCGCGAATGACTTCTACTCCGAAATCATTCATCCAAGCCTTATCGAATTCATCTGAGTCTTTCTGTGAAGATGTATAGACGATGACTGAATTCTTTGGAAGACGTTCTATGAGACCAATAACAAATGTTTCGATTCCACCAGCACGAGGGCCAAAATCATTAGTTATGCAAAGGATTCGATGAGAATTCGCAGTCATAGAGTCCACTAGAACCGGCGCACGGCCACCAAGGGCTTGCGCCCGATTGATGCAACCGCAACTTTTACGCGAGAACCAGGTCGTGGAGCATGAACCATTCGACCTCCACCTATATAGATTCCAACATGCGAAACCGGTCGGCCAAAGAAAAGTAGATCGCCAGGTTGTTTCTTATTGAGCGGAATTGATTTACCCATTCGGGCTTGCGATGCGGATGAATGAGGAAGTGAGACACCTGCTGCTTGGAAGGCTCGCATAGTCAACCCTGAACAATCCCAATAAACCATTCCGGATGCGCCGAAAACATATCGGTCGCCAATTTGCTTGAAGGCAAATTTCAATGCAGTTCCTGCGCGACCAGAAACGCCGGAAGCGCTCTTTGCGGCGACAAGAGATGAGGCTTGGTCGGCATCCTCTTGCTCTGCAGCTAACTTTGCCAATCTCTCGCGGTCTTCCTTCTTCAAAGTAGCCAATAACGCCTTGGCCTCGGCAAGTTTTGCATTTGCCACTGCGCTATTTCGAGCAAGGGTCTTTTGTAAGGCTTTAACTTGGGCTAGACGATCGCTGACTGTAAGCGATGTGGCATTGAGCGCTTGTTCGGCTGATTTAAATTTGCGAAGTTGAATAGATTTCCCACGAGTGATCGCCTCGAGTGAACCTGCTGATGAGAGATAGAGAGATGGATCTGAAGAGAAGAGCAACTCAAGGCTCTGACTAATCGAACCCGATTTATATTGTTCGACTGCAATGGAACCCAGAGTCTTAGAAATCGCATCAACGGTCTTGCCTTGCACTGCAGCTTGAGCCTGAATTCCAGCAAGGCTTCGGGTGAGAGCTGCAAGTTTCACCTTTGCTTCCTGCGCACCTTCAGCTGCACTGGTTGCTTCATCTGCGAGTCTATTTACTCGTGCTTGAACCTGAGCAAGAGTCTGAGCCGCAGTCGCTACCGGAGAAGAGATAAGTGGAAGGAGAATTACGATGGCAGATAGGAAAGCGCCAGCGCTCATTCGACTTCTCATGTTTTAAGGCTAACGCTCATCCATATTGATTTTCAATTTCAAATGAGGGATTTGGCTGATAAATGAGTGAGAAATTCAATACTCTTACGCGTATGGCGGTCACTTTGACTCTCGTTGTCGGTAGCGATGGGTCTACATCCAAAAATGGCAACTCTGCAGGGGTATCGAGTAATGCAGACCGATCAGAGTTTCTTGCACGTCGCAGATTGGCCGATTGCATCATTATCGGTGGCGCAACCGCGAGAGTAGAGCCATATCACCGGACTCCGGTTCCAGTCGTTGTTATTTCTCGAAGTCTCATCAATCCATTAGCGGACAATAGGTTGGCACACTGCTGGAATTTGCCACCCGAAAAAGCGCTCGATCGCGCAATCGTTACCTTTGGGCCAAATATTCATATTGAAGCAGGGATATCAATCGTCAGGGATTTAATCAATGCACAACGCATTGATAATCTCGAACTGAGTATTACCGAGGTAACCGGCGGCGAACATTTAATAGATATAGAGGCACTTCTTGAAAATTTTCCTCAAAGAATTGAAAAGACGGTACAAGGAACGAGATTTATCTCTGCAACTCACTAGCTAGAAAGCTGAAATCAAAGAAACGCCAATCACTGCAAGAAAAATTCCAACGTATTGCACTTTATGCAATCGCTCATGCAGCAACTTATATGCAAGCAACGCAGTCGCAATTGGATATAAAGATCCAAGCACCATGGCTAGGGAGACAAGACCTTTCGTAGTTGCCACTCCCAGAAATAGATTGGCAGCAAAATCTGCGACTCCAATAAAGATCAAAATAGGAATCTCGGTCCGGCCAAGACCCCCAAGATTTCGCACCTTCGCAAATATCCCGATCCCAATTACGAGTGTCGTGGAACGCATAATCGTCATGGTCATCAAAGCGCTACTTTGCGAACCAATCGCCATAAAGACCAAGGCAAGGCCAAAGAAGAGCGCCGCCGATAGCGCAAGAAGTACTGGCTTAAGTGGAAGACCTTGAGATATTTCTGGACCGCTTGCAAGAAAGCCACCCAAGAGAGCTGCTACTACTCCGATACTAAGAACGGTAGATAGGTGATCACCCTTTATCCAGATTGCGTATCCCAATGGAATGAGTGCGCCGAGTGAACTAATTGGTGACACAACACCCATGCGCCCAGTAGAGAGCGCCCCATAAAGACTGATTAATCCTGCATACCCACAAAAGCCAGCACAAACCCCAGCAAAAAAATATCCGTGAGCGCCGAAAGCTTCAGATCGCCAGGCGCCAGAGATTGCCACCAATATCACCCCAGTAATGAAACCGATTGCCTGGCTCGTTGCTAGAACTGCTATCGAAGGAAATTTCTTGCTCATCTTTCCCGCAAAAAAATCGGCACTTCCCCACAGCGCGCTTGAAAATAACGCTAGCAGGCTGACCATAGCGAGGACTCTACACGCTAAGAATCTCAGCCTCCCACGTACTGAGCTGCTTGAACTTTAGAATTAGGCAGTGAAATCGTCCTTTGCCTTCGATCAGTTAATCGAACTTTTGCGGACATTTACTCCACGAGACGAAATCATTCTTGAGGAAGTTCCTGCGCCCCAAAAATTGGCAACACATTCATTTGCATTTACTGCCGATATTTCTAACGGCGCCTTAGGCGACGCTGAAGATGAAATTGCATCAGGACGTTTTGTCATCTTGTACGAACCGGGTGGTCAAGATACCTGGGAAGGTGACTTCCGCTGCGTGACTTTTATGCGTGCTGCTGTGGAAGGCGAGATGCAAGAAGATCCACTACTTCCTGAAAATGGGTGGAACTGGCTTCTGGATTCCTTAGCTGACACAGGCGCAGAATTTAACGCACCGAGTGGAACTGTTACGCGAGTATCGAGCGCTTCTTTCGGAAAACTCTCGCCACGAAATAACAACTCTGAAATTGAAATTCGCGCTTCTTGGTCACCGCTGATAAGTAAAATTGAAGATATTTTTCCTCACGTACAAGGTTGGTGCAATCTCATGACTGAAGTTGCAGGGCTTCCACCGGTTCCAGAAGGTATTGCATCAATTAGTGCAGCCCGCCGCCGTGTCTGACGTTAATCCCGAAGTAACTGAGGCGGTACAACCAACTCCTTTGCTTACGCCTCAAGCAGGAGTACCCAATCTGATTGATACTGAAGCGGCATTTGATTCTGCGCTTACTGAACTCGCCTTGGGATCTGGCCCTTTTGCCTTTGATGCCGAGCGTGCATCAGGGTACAAATACAGCGCACGTGCATATCTCATTCAGATAAAGCGCACTGGTGGTGGCTTGCACCTGATAGATCCAATTCCATTTGGTCCCAACCATCGCTGTTTCATCAAGCTCAATGAAATGATTCGCGATGAAGAGGTGATTCTTCATGCAAGCACTCAAGACTTACCCTGTCTGCGTGAATTGGGAATTAATCCTCAGATTCTCTTTGACACTGAATTAGGTGGAAGAATTGCAGGTTTAGCCCGCGTTGGTCTTGGCCCACTTTTGGAGACATTAATGGGCGTATCACTAGCTAAGGAACATTCGGCAGTCGATTGGTCTCAACGCCCACTTCCCCATGATTGGCTCAATTACGCAGCGCTAGATGTTGAACTACTTGTAGAACTTCGCGAAAAGGTTTATCAACTTTTATTCGATGCAAAAAAGTGGGAATGGGCAAAGGAAGATTTTGCCGCCATCGTCACCGCGCCTGCAGCGAAGCCGAGAGTTGATCCTTGGCGACGAACTTCAGGGATGCATAAAATAAAGAAACGCAACCACATGGCAGTAGTACGCCAATTATGGAATGCTCGAAATGAGATTGCTCGCGAACTAGATGTTTCACCTAGTCGCCTACTCTCGGATGCAGCGATCACTGAAATTGCAATTGCATCTGATAAAGCGCCGATTACAAATCGTAAACATCTGGAGAAGATACTTCGCCCACTCGGCCTGCGAGCGCGATGGCTTGAAAATGCCGCTACATGGATTACATGTATCACTGATGCAATTTCTCTACCTGAAGATCAATGGCCCGAATCGCGATCTAAGAGCGATGCGATGCCACCGATTAAAATTTGGCGCGAACGTTTTCCAGAGAAATATGCACCGCTCTCACATGCCAGATTCAATTTGCAGATACGTTCTGAAGAACTCTCGATTCCTCTCGAGAACATGATTAGCCCCGAACTTGTTCGACGCATTTGCTGGGAACCTCCAACTACGCCTGTCTTTGATTCACTCGTTGCTATGGGAGCTCGTCGCTGGCAAGCCGAAATTGCATCACCGATTCTGGAGAAGGCTCTCACCGAGCGTGAGCCTCTAGAGATCCCAGAGCTCGAAAGCCCGACCGAGGCCCCACCTGCAGAGTGACGAATTACGCAACATTGGAGTTGCGTAATTACAGAGGGTCAATTACTCTCTCACCATGCTCAGCACATTGATCATCGCCCTGCGAGAGGGCCTTGAAGCATCGCTCATCGTTGGAATCCTTGTGGCCTACCTGGTCAAAAGCGAGCGCAGACACCATCTCCGCGCCTTATGGACAGGTGTAGCCCTCGCAATAACAGCGAGCTTGGCCCTTGGCGCCTTTCTCTCCTATACCTCGGCTGAGCTCTCTCCCAAGGGCGAAGAGCTCTTCGCTGGGACTACCTCTTTTGTAGCAGTTGCCATGGTCACCTGGATGGTCTTCTGGATGAAGCGCACAGCCCGCGGACTGCGCGATGAACTCCACGGAAAGGCTGCAGTCGCAGTTTCAGCCGGCGCACTTTCAATCGGAACTCTCTCATTCTTTGCTGTAGCTCGCGAAGGCCTTGAAACATCTCTATTTTTATACAGCAATTTCAAGACCGTTGGAGCATTCTCAACAGCTACTCTCGGCCTAGTTCTCGGCCTTGCTGCATCTGTAGCCCTTGGTTATGGAATCTATAACCGCTCAGTCAAAATCAATCTTGGAAAATTCTTTACCTACTCTGGTGTAGCCCTGATCGTTGTTGCTGGTGGCGTACTTTCCTATGGAATTCACGAGTTCCAGGAGTTTGGTTTCCTTCCGGGTCCAGATGCCTTCGCTTGGAATGTCACATCATGGATGCCAAAGGATTCATTGGTCGCATCAATGCTCGCTGGAACCATCGGCTTTGACACAACAACATCTTGGCTTCAACTCTTCACGTGGGTTGCCTATCTAGCTCTCACGATTACTGCCTATCTAGCTCCTGCGCCCAAGGCAAAAACACCTCTCCACGCATAGCCTTTTCTCCTACTGGCGAGTAACCTAGAAACATACTCACCAGCGAAGGAAGTTCTATGTCCTCACACGTTCGTTCTGTCGTCCTCGTCGACGCTGTCCGCACCCCATTCGGTAAGGCAGGCAGCATGTATGCCGGAACCCGCGCCGATGATTTGATGGTTCGCGCAATTCGTGGATTACTCGACCGCAATCCGAAAGTTGATCCTGCATCTATTGATGATGTCGCTATCGCTGCTGCGACGCAGACAGGTGATCAAGGAATGAATATCGGACGCAGCGCAACACTTCTCGCTGGTCTTCCAAAGACTGTTCCGGGTTACTCGATCGATCGCTGGTGTGCAGGGGCACTTACTGCAACGACAACTATTGCAGGTGCAATCGCGATGGGTGCAATTGATATTGCAATCGCCGGTGGGGTTGAACATATGGGAAATCATCCAATGGGCGAGCTCATGGATCCCAACCCTCGATATCTTGCAGAGAAGTTAGTGGAGCAAGATGCGCTCGCTATGGGTGCCACTGCGGAACGATTGCACGATCGCTTTCCACATCTGACAAAGGAACGTGCAGATGCATATGCACTCAACTCTCAAGTGAAGACGGCACAAGCATATGTTGATGGAAAAATTCAACGCGATTTAATTCCAACAGCAGCGCGCAATCCAGAACTTGGGTGGGCGATTGCAACTATAGACGAGGCACCTCGCCCCACAACAACAATGGAAGGACTCGCAGGCCTTAAGACTCCTTTTCGTCCTGCAGGTCGAGTCACCGCTGGAAATTCATCTGGACTTAATGACGGTGCAACCGCGGCACTTCTTGCAAGTGAAGATAAGGCGAAAGAACTTGGCCTCACAATTAAGGCACGTATGGTCACATTTGCCTTCGCTGGAGTTGAACCAGAAGTTATGGGCTATGGACCTGTGCCTTCAACAATCAAAGCGCTAGAAAAAGCCGGGCTGAAGATTGAAGATATTGGCGCATTCGAAGTCAATGAAGCATTCGCTGTACAAGTTCTTGCATTCTTAGATCACTTCGGAATCGCAGATGATGATCCACGCGTTAATCCTTACGGTGGCGCTATCGCGGTGGGCCATCCTCTTGCTTCATCTGGTGTTCGCTTGATGCTCAACTTAGCTCGCACCTTTGAAGAGAAGACTGCTGTGCGTTATGGAATCACAACGATGTGTATAGGCCTGGGTATGGGCGGCACAATCATTTGGGAGAACCCACACTTCACAGGAGGGCAGAAGTAATGACTACATCAACTCAGCTTCCAGAAGGTGCGCCAGAAGAGATTGTTACTAATGCATTAGTACGTGATGTCGACCTATCCCCCTTTGGATATAAAGGAACTCTTGCACTCATCACTCTCGATAACGGATTTGATCACACACGCCCCAATACCTTTGGGCCGCGATCCCTGGCCGCACTTGATGCTGCGATCACTGATGCAGCATCACGCAAGCCTGCCGCCATCGCAATAACTGGAAAGCCATTTATCTTTGCAGCAGGAGCCGACCTCTCTGCACTCTCATTCTTGAGTAAGCGCGAACAATCACTTGCTATCGGAAAATTGGGCCACGACACATTCCGTCGACTTGATGAAATCGGAATCCCAACTTTTGCATTTATCAATGGTCTAGCGCTCGGTGGTGGACTCGAAGTTGGACTTCACTGTAATTACCGAACCTTGTCAGCAACTGCGCTTACTGGCCTGCCCGAAGTTTTTCTTGGATTAGTTCCTGGCTGGGGTGGAGCAACAATTGTTCCTAAGTTAGTTGGCCCCGAACGCGCAGTTCAGATCATTATCGGAAATGCACTTAATAACAACACAATGATGAAAGCAAAAGATGCTCTCAACCTAGGCATCGTTGATGCTGTCTTCGTCCCTGCTGATTTTCTGGAGAGATCAGTCGCTTTTGCAGCATCTGTCTTGAGCGGTGCGACAAAGATTGAACGAAAGGATTATTCATCTGATCCTGCCTGGGATTCAGCACTTGCTGCAGGTCGCGCAGCGGCGCTGAAGAAATATGGCGGAGCTGAAATTGCATCTCCCCTCAAGGCCCTTGCTCTCATCGCTGATGCAAGGACTAATACCCGTGGCCAAGGTTTTGATGCAGAAGATATTGCTCTTGCTGATTTGACTATGGCAGACCCTCTTCGCGCATCACTCTATGCATTTAATCTAATTCAGAAGAAGCGGAAAAAAGTTGAAGGTGCCCCAAAACCTGCACTCGGTCGCAAAGTGGCTCGCGTTGGAGTAGTTGGCGCTGGCCTTATGGCATCGCAATTAGCGCTTCTCTTACTTCGCAATCTCAAATGTCCTGTCGTGATGACAGATATTGATCAAGAGCGCGCAGATAAAGGCGTTGCATGGGTGAAGAACGAACTTACAAAACTCGTCGAAAAGAAACGAATGAGCGCTGAAGCTGCAGGGCGTCTCGCTCTTTTGATTAGTGGATCATCAGACCAGCAAGTCTTTGCAGGTTGCGACTTCATTATTGAGGCAATATTTGAAGAGCTATCCCTGAAGCAAGAACTCTTCAAGAAACTTGAAAAGATTGTTGGCCCAGAATGTGTTCTTGCCACAAATACCTCATCTCTCTCGGTCGAGCGGATGAGTGAGGGGCTTGAACATCCTGAACGCGTTGTTGGCTTCCACTTCTTCAACCCGGTTGCTGTAATGCCGCTTCTAGAGGTTGCTCGTACCTCACATACCGATGATGCAACTACTGCAACTGCTGTAAATATTGGCAAAGAGCTCAAGAAGACGATGATTATCTGTAAAGATGCACCGGGCTTTGTCGTCAATCGACTTCTCACCAGATTCATGGGTGAGATTACCGATGCAGTAGATGAAGGTACAGATCCTGCAACTGCAGATAATGCAATGCGCAGCATCGGTTTCCCGATGTCTCCATTCGAACTCCTTGGGTTAGTTGGTCCAGGTGTTGCTCTCCATGTTGCAGAAACATTGAATGCAAACCTTGGACCTCGCTATCGCATTTCACCTACGATGCAGGCGATGGTCAAAGAAGGCGTCAAAACTTTCTATATTAAAAATGACGATGGTTCATTCGGGCCTAATCCGGTGGCGTTAGCTCTGGTACATAAAGGCAGCACTCCCTCAACTGCCGAAGAGGTTCGCATTCGCGCTCTCACAGCGCTAGCTCAAGAGGCGCGCATGATGCTCGATGAAGGAGTTGTTTCATCGCCTGCAGAAATTGATCTCTGCATGTTAATGGGAGCTGGCTGGCCGATGCACCTGGGCGGAATATTGCCGTATTTAGATCGTGAAGGAATTAGCGAGTCTGTTTGCGGTCAACGTTTTCATGCTCCGGGAATTGCATCTCTTCCACAGTAGAGTTCCACTCAACGATATCGCGTGAAATTTTCTGAGCAGTAATTCCAAGATCTTCAAGTATCTCTGCACGCTTTGAATGTTCAATAAATTCAAGAGGTATCCCAATGCTATGAAGTGCCACGTTGATGCCGGCTTCTCGGAATAGTTCAGAGATCGAGCTCGCAATACCCGCATGGCGAATTCCATCTTCGAGTACAACTACGCTCTTATACCGCTGAGCCATAGTTACAAGTGATTGCGGAAGTGGTTTTACCCAGCGAGGATCGATGACAGTAACTCCGACGCCTTCGCGATATGCCTGTGAGGCTGCCTCTACCGCTATAGCAGCCATAGCTCCCACGCTGACAAGAAGTACATCTGCGCTTTCGCCCCGGTAGAGGACATCAATTCCATCACGACGTTCAAATGCCGGAATATCTTCTTGTACTGCACCTTTTGGAAAACGAATCAGCGATGGGGCATCTGAAATATCTACTGCCTCTCGAAGAGTTTCTCGCAGGCGAGATGCATCACGAGGAGCTGCTACGTGCAATGTCGGAACGATGCCAGTCAGCGCAAGATCCCAAACCCCATTGTGTGAAGGTCCATCGTCGCCAGTAATTCCAGCACGATCAAGTACAAAGGTGACTCCGGCTTTATGTAAAGCCACATCCATCAACATCTGATCAAATGCGCGATTTAAAAACGTTGAATAGACGGCTACAACTGGGTGAAGTCCAGCGAATGCTAATCCAGCGGCACTAGTGACAGCATGTTGCTCGGCAATGCCCACATCGATGGTGCGTTCAGGAAAGACCTTTTCGAATTTATCAAGGCCTGTAGGACCAAGCATTGCGGCAGTAATGGCAACAATATCTTTGCGCTGCTGGCCAATGGAAACGAGTTCATCTGAAAAAACGCTTGTCCAACTGGTCTTAGATTTACCAAGCGGAGTACCTGTTTCTGGGTCCACGATTCCAACAGCATGAAACTTCTCTGCTTCATCTGCAATCGCTGGTTGATGCCCTTTACCTTTTTCGGTTATAACGTGAAGTAAGACTGGTTC
>CAFAZZ010000014.1_pt1 | contig 15103 bp, 14 predicted proteins | sample 7267931 | NCBI WGS metagenome assembly CAFAZZ01 (sample SAMEA6814014, study PRJEB35770) | uncultured Actinomycetes bacterium | biome: Freshwater; feature: Freshwater reservoir; material: water | place: Czech Republic | collected 2016-04-20 | depth 30m m | reverse complement strand
GATCACTGCATCTTTGCCAAGTTCATTGCCAACTTGTAACGCACCAGCTAAGGCATGAGCGGTTTCGATAGCGGGAATAATGCCTTCGGTTTTACACAAGAGTGCAAATGCATGCATTGCTTGCTCATCGGTGATTGCTCGGTACTCAGCGCGTCCGATGTCATGTAAATAAGCGTGCTCTGGTCCCACACCTGGATAATCAAGTCCGGCGGAAATTGAATGTGACTCTACTGTCTGCCCATTGGCATCTTGCAGAACATATGTCCGATTACCGTGAAGAACTCCTGGAGATCCGCCTGTAATTGTTGCTGCATGGCGACCTGTTTCAACTCCATCACCTGCAGCCTCAAGGCCAATCAATCGAACTGATGAGTCTGAGATAAAGCGATGGAATATTCCAATCGCATTGGACCCTCCACCAACGCATGCAAGTACTGCATCAGGGAGTCGGCCTGTCAGTGCAAGAACTTGATCGCGAGCTTCTTCGCCAATAATTTTGTGGAAGTCACGAACCATAGAAGGGAATGGATGAGGACCTGCAACTGTGCCCAATAAATAATGAGTCGTCTCTACATTTGTAACCCAATCGCGCATCGCTTCATTGATCGCATCTTTGAGTGTGCGCGATCCTGTTGTTACAGGAATTACTTCAGCGCCCAAAAGTTTCATTCGCGCAACGTTAAGAGCCTGTCGCTTTGTATCTTCCTCACCCATATACACAACACATTCGAGACCCATAAGTGCTGCAGCAGTTGCCGACGCAACTCCATGTTGGCCAGCGCCGGTTTCGGCAATGATGCGCTTCTTACCCATTCGCTTAGTGAGTAGAGCTTGCCCAAGTACATTATTAATTTTATGGCTACCGGTGTGGTTGAGATCTTCTCGCTTGAGAATAATGCGAGCACCACCTGCATGTTCAGCAAAGCGCTTAGCTTCGGTAATGATGCTAGGTCGCCCTGTATAGGTGCGGTGAAGTTCTGCAAGTTCTTCAATAAATTCAGGATCTGTCGCAGCCTTGATGCGTGCAGCATCAAGTTCTTCGAGAGCGCCTATGAGCGCTTCAGGTACGAAGCGACCTCCGTACGGACCAAAATGTCCTGCGAGATCATCGACAGTTGTCATGGCGAAAGACTACCTGCGACCTAGTAGTTCCTGCATGGCAGAAATTGGATCACCAGACTTGACCAGAGCCTCACCCACCAAAATCGCAGTGGCTCCTGCATTCTGAGCGAATTCGACATCGGCACGAGTAGATATTCCCGATTCAGCGACTCGAATCACATCGGCGGGAATCTGTGGAATTAACTCTGCAAAGGCGTGACTATCAACATCAAGAGTCTTTAAATTGCGAGAGTTGATGCCGATTATTCGCGGGTTGATATTCATCGCACTCTCAAGTTCGTGCGCTGTATGCACCTCTATAAGTGAGGCCATCCCTAATTCAGTAGCAAGGTCGTAATAATCATTGAGCTGGCTCTTGGAAAGTGCGGCGACAATGAGAAGAACAATATCTGCGCCATGTGCTCGTGCCTCGAGGAATTGATATTCGTCAACCATAAAATCTTTCCGCAACACAGGAATTTCGACTCGCTTACGGACAGCATCAAGATCTTCGAGAGAGCCACCGAAACGTCGGCGTTCAGTTAATACACTCACAGCGCAAGCGCCTGCTTCTTGGTATTGCTCAGCAAGCGAAGCGGGGTCACTGATTGGTGCAAGTGCACCCTTGCTCGGAGAAGAACGCTTGACTTCAGCAATCACATTCATCTCGTCGCGAGTGAGGAATGCGTGGGCATCAAGTGGCGGCGCGATGGCTTCGATACGTTGATGAATCTGAGCAAGCGGAAGGCGGCGTGCTGCCAAATCTTCACGAACACCTTCGATGATGGAATCTAGGACGCTCATGAGTGGCTCTCTGGATCTGTTGGATCAATGCCCTTATCGAGTGAACTCCAGGGATTCAATTTTCTAGGCGCGCGTTCGTAGCGAGATGCGAGCCGAACTCGACGACTGATGGAAATTGCCAGGACGGAAATAAGCAAGAGTGAGAAAAGTAGTTTAAACATCAGTTTCTCTTCAGTTCATTCGCTGCATGGATTGCGCCCAGAACTGCCGCAGCTTTATTAAGAGTCTCCTCGTTTTCAGAAGCTGGATCAGAATCTGCAACAAGCCCAGCTCCTGCTTGAACAAATGCCAATCCTTTATGAAGAAGGGCAGTCCGAATTGCAATGCACGCATCAATATTTCCGGTGAAGTCGAAGTAGCCAATAGCACCACCATAGAGACCACGGCGAGTTGGCTCGAGACTTTCAATAATTTCCATAGCCCTTGGCTTTGGAGCGCCCGACAAAGTGCCGGCTGGGAAAACTGAGAAAAGGGCATCAATCGGAGTCTTGGTAGGACTTAACTTTCCAATAACTGTAGAAACTATATGCATTACATGTGAATAGCGTTCGATATGCATGAAATCGATTACTTCTACGGTTCCTGGTGCGCATACTCGACCAAGATCATTTCTTCCTAAATCAACCAACATCAGATGTTCTGCACGTTCTTTTGGATCAGCTAAAAGCTCTTCACCAAGTCGAATATCTTCTTCTACAGATGCGGAACGACGTCGAGTCCCTGCGATGGGGTGCACCATGACTTCCGTTCCGGTTACTTTAACGAGAGCCTCAGGGCTTGATCCCACTACCTCGATTCCATCTTCAAATCTAAAGAGGTACATATATGGGCTTGGATTATTAAGACGAAGCATGCGATAAACATCAAGGGCATCGGCATCACAAGGCATAGAAAAACGTTGCGAGAGAACTATTTGGAATGCTTCACCGGCGCGAATTTCTTCTTTTGCAATCTCTACTTTTGCCATAAATTCATCTGCGCTCATATTGCGATCGAACTGTGGCTTGGTCTTCGCTGGAATCTGAGAGACATCACCAGCCAGAGGTGCAAGCAGTTCTGCTTGCATGCGATCGAGACGGGAGACCGCATCTGCATATGACTCATCGATACGTTCATCTGATCCATCCCAATTGATGGCATTGGCAATGAGAGTGATGGTCCCTTCGCTGTGATCCATTACGGCAAGATCACTTGTCAACATAAATGCGATCTCAGGTAGATCAATATCTTTTGTGGCGAGGTTCGAAATTTTTTCGAGGCGACGAACTGCGTCGTAACCCATGTAGCCAACAAGTCCACCGGTAAGGGTTGGCAAGCCGTCAACTTTCGGTGATTTCAGATGTGCAACAGTCTTACGAAGCGCTTCGAGCGGATTCATTCCTTGCGGAACTCCAGCCGGTGGTTTTCCGAGCCAAACGGCTACTCCATCTTTCTCAGTTAACGTTGTTTGGCTGTGCACGCCAATAAACGAATAGCGCGACCAGACTCCACCGTGCTCGGCAGATTCCAGAAGAAAAGTTCCGGGAAGATTTTTAGCTAACTTCTTATAGATATTAAGTGGAGTTTCTCCGTCACCTAAGAGTTTTCGATACACAGGGATGACATTGTTGTCCTTGGCGTACTCGCGGAATTCTTCGAGCTTCATCCGTTAATCTCAATGTTTCTATGGAAGCAGGTGAGGTCCCCTGTGTGGCAAGCCGCTCCACTTTGTTCAACTTTGATAAGAAGTGCATCTCCATCGCAATCTATCGAGATGGAATGAACGAGTTGAGTATGGCCCGATGTGGCGCCCTTTTCCCAAAGTTCATTTCGACTACGTGACCAATAAGTCGCTCTGCCGGTAGCAAGAGTTGCAGCTAGAGATTCCGCATTGACATAGGCAAGCATGAGAACTTCGCCAGAGTGCACGTCTTGAGCAATTGCTGGGATCAGCGCTGCAGGATCTTTGAGGAGCGCAGAAATCTCTGGACTCAACTCTTTGCTCATATGCGTATTCTGCCTTAGACCGTATGTACGTTGCGCACTGAATAGTTGTGGCCTGCAAGGTACTTCTTCACATCACCTATACGGTGAATGCCGAAGTGGAAGACGCTTGCAGCAAGCAGGGCATTGGCCCCAGCATCAAGAGCTGAAGCAAAATCTTCGAGGGTTCCGGCTCCTCCACTTGCGATGAGAGGTACCTTTGAAACTGCACGTACTGCGGTAATCATTCCAATGTCATAGCCAGCACGAGTTCCATCGGCATCCATCGAGTTAAGGAGAATCTCACCAACGCCAAGAGCACACGCTTTTTCGACCCAAGCAAGTGCATCGACACACGCTGATTCACGACCACCATGAGTGGTGACTTCGAATCCTGAATCCGTGCGAGCACGACGAGCATCAACTGAAAGTACGAGTACTTGAGAACCAAATCGATCCGCAATTTCAGCGATGAGTTCAGGGCGAGAAAGTGCTGCAGTATTGATCGAGACCTTATCTGCACCTGCGCGAAGTAATCTATCGACATCTTCGACTGTACGTATTCCACCTCCAACGGTGAGCGGAATAAATACTTGTTCTGCAGTCTTACGAACTACATCGAGAGTTGTTTCACGGCCTGCAACGCTGGCAGAAATATCGAGAAAGGTAAGTTCGTCAGCGCCCTCAAGGCCGTAGAGCGATGCCATCTCAACTGGATCACCAGCATCAACTAAGTCTGTGAAGTTGACGCCTTTTACTACACGGCCATCTGTGACATCGAGGCAGGGAATGATGCGAACAGAGAGACTCATCGGCGAGTAAGTTCCAGAGCTTCTTGAAGCGTGAATGCCCCCGCATAGAGAGCCTTCCCAACGATTGCACCTTCAACACCTATTCCATTGAGAGATGAGAGAGCAGCGATATCATCGAGTGAAGAAATTCCGCCTGATGCAACTACTGGTTTCTTAGTTACTGCACATACTTCTTGCAAGAGTTCGAGGTTGGGGCCTTTGAGAGTTCCATCTTTCGTCACATCGGTAACAACATAACGAGCGCATCCATCGCGTTCTAGTCTTTCGATAGTTTCAAAGAGGTCTCCACCTTCTTTGGTCCAGCCGCGCGCTGCAAGAACATGTCCGCGTACATCAAGTCCTACTGCAATACGATCGCCATGCTCGGCGATAACGCGTGCAGTCCATTCAGGATTTTCTAGAGCCGCAGTACCGAGATTGACACGTACGCATCCAGTAGCAAGTGCACGTCGCAGCGATTCATCATCGCGAATTCCACCTGAGAGTTCTACTTTGATATCGAGCTTGCCAACAACTTCGGCCAGGAGTGCGCTATTTTCGCCGCGACCGAAAGCTGCATCAAGATCGACCAGGTGAAGCCATTCGGCACCAGCAGCTTGAAATTCGAGCGCAACGTCTAAGGGATTGCCATATGCAGTCTCGGCATCGAGTTCACCTTGCACGAGACGAACAGCGCGACCATCTTTGACATCAACAGCAGGTAGCAATTCGAGGTAGCTCATATCGAATCCGTCCAATTCTTAATTAGGTGCAATCCTGCATCCCCAGATTTTTCAGGGTGAAATTGCGTCGCTGCAATGATTCCATCTTCAACTGCTGCAAGAAAATCTTCACCATGATGAGCCATCGTTGGAATCGCTCCCACTTTCTCTTTAACGGCATAAGAGTGAACGAAGTAGAAGGATTCTTTTTCTACACCTTTGAAGAGAGAACTACCTGTTCCTGCTGCAACCGTATTCCAACCCATATGTGGCAATATGGGAGCTTCTAGTTTTTCAACAGTTGCATCCCATACGCCTACGCCGACATGGCTTCCATATTCGACGCCGCGCGAAAAGAGAATCTGCATGCCAACACAAATACCAAGTGTTGGTCGCTTCAAAGTTACTCGCTCTCGCACCAGCTGGTCACCACGGATTGCAGAAAGACCTTGCATGCAAGCTGCAAATGCACCGACACCTGGAACGACTAATCCATCTGAGTTGAGTGCAACCTCATAATCTGAAGTAATCAGTACTTCTTGACCGGAAGTCTCAAAAGCTCTCTGTGCTGAACGCAGATTTCCCGAACCGTAATCTAGAATTGCAATCACGAAAGTTAGAGAGAGCCCTTAGTTGAAGGGATCCCAGCAACGCGGGCATCAAGTGCAACTGCATCGCGAAGTGCACGCGCGACAGCTTTAAACTGTGCCTCGTATACGTGATGTGCATTGCGACCTTCAAGTACGCGAATATGGAGAGCAATGCGTGCTTCAGCAACAATGGATTCCCAGATGTGCTTGCCGAGAGTTGTATCAAAAGTGCCGATGAGTTCGACAATCTCGGGCTGGCGATGAACGAGGTAAGGGCGACCTGAAAGATCCACTGCGGCCTGCACAAGAACTTCATCGAGTGGAACCATTGCATCTCCAAAACGGCGAATTCCGGCTTTGTCACCGAGCGCTTCACGTAGAGCCTGCCCAAATGCGAGAGATGTATCTTCAACAGTGTGATGAGAATCGACATCAACGTCACCGGTTGTTTTCACGGTGAGATTAAAACCTGAGTGCTTTCCGAGTTGGCTGAGCATGTGATCAAAGAATGGAACTCCGGTGTCGACAGAGATTTCACCAGTTCCGTCGAGATTGAGTTCGACTAGAACACTAGATTCCTTCGTTGTGCGTTCGACTCGTGATGTTCTGCTCATTTTTCTCCCAGGCATGCCGATAGCGTTGAAATAAATTTACTGTTTTCGGCTTCATTGCCAATGGTTACTCTTAAGTGACCTAATAATCCCACATCTCTGATGAGAACTCCTCTATCGAGCATTGCCTGCCATAACTGAGCCGAAGGCATTTCAAAGCCTGAGAAAAGTAAGAAGTTTGAAGCACTTGGAATGACGATAAGTCCCATATCGGTGAGCTGCGCCGCAACGTGATCTCGAGCCGCGCGAAGTTGAGCCACAGTGCCAAGAAGTTCGCTCTTGAAATCCAATGCGACCTCGGCAGCAGCTTGAGTGAGTGCGCTGAGGTGATACGGCAAACGAACAAGGAACATTGCATCAATTACTGCCGGATCTGCAATGAGATAACCGAGTCGGACGCCAGCAAAGGCAAAGGCTTTGCTCATGGTTCTAATAACAACGACATGTGGATACTTCTCAATCAGAGTAACTGCTGATGGCTCCTGAGAAAATTCGGCATACGCCTCGTCAACAATCAATAACCCCGAGGTTGATTTAGCGATTTTTTCGATCTCATCAATCGTCACTGTGGAACCTGTTGGATTATTAGGTGTAGTAATAAATGTAAGCGCCGGCTTTTCGCGTTGTATTTGCGAGATTGCAGAGTCAATATCAAGTGTGAAATCTTCGCGTCGACTGCCGTTGAGCCATTGCACTTGAGTTACTTTCGCAATGAGTGGGTGCATTGAATATGACGGGGTGAATCCCAGAGCTGCTCCCCCACCAAATGCCATAAAGAGAGATTGGATAATTTCGTTACTGCCATTAGCGGCCCAAAGATTCTTCGAAGTGACATTGGTCCCAGATAATCCATTAATGAACTCTGCAAGTTTAGTTCTCAATACCGTTGCGTCGCGATCGGGGTAACGATTGAGAGTGAGAGCGACGTGAGCTACTCGAGCTGCAATTGCGTTGACAAGTTCCGGCGATGGTGGGTACGGATTCTCATTTGTATTCATTACGGCATCTGCAGGAAGTTGCGGAGCGCCGTACGGTGAGAGTTCGCGGAGATTCTGTCGAAGCGGAAGCCACGTCGGCCACTGGCTCATAGATTTTCCAATCGCGCAGTCATGGCTTCACCGTGTGCAGGAAGATCTTCTGAGTTGGCAAGAGTTACGACAGTTTGGAGAATGTCGGTAAATGCTTTTTGGTCGTACTCAATAAAGTGAAGTCCGCGTAAGAAAGTTTGAACTGATAAGCCGCTGCTGTGGCAGGCACATCCGCCTGTAGGAAGAACGTGATTTGAACCTGCAGAGTAATCACCTAGTGATACAGGTGAAAAACGTCCGATAAATACAGCACCTGCGTTACGAATGTGGGATGCATCTCGCGCTGCATTCTTTGTCTGAATTTCAAGGTGTTCGGCGGCATATGCATTGACGACATCGATTCCTTGTTCTATGGAATCAACAAGAACGATTGCAGATTGAATTCCAGTCAGAGCAGAACGAATACGTTCAGAGTGCTTAGTAGCTGCTACTCGTTTCTCTACTTCCTTTTCGACCGCAATTGCGAGCTGAGAAGATGTAGTAACCAATACTGCGGCTGCAATCACATCGTGCTCTGCCTGACTAATTAAATCTGCAGCAACGTCGGCGGGTATCGCCGTATCGTCAGCAAGAATCGCGATCTCAGTGGGGCCGGCTTCAGAATCAATTCCAATAATTCCGCGCAGCGCGCGCTTTGCAGCAGCCACATAAATATTGCCCGGACCAGTAACGAGGTCGCACTTAAGGCAAAGATCTTTCATTCCATATGCAAAGAGTGCAATTGCCTGTGCCCCTCCGACTGCATACACCTCGGTGATGCCAAGCAGTGCACAAGTTGCAAGAATTGTCGGATGTGGCAATCCTCCAAATTCTTTCTGCGGTGGCGATGCAACGGCGATGCTCTGCACTTTTGCAATCTGAGCAGGAATAACATTCATCAAAACGCTACTTGGATAGACCGCTCGTCCACCTGGAACGTAAAGGCCCACTCGATCTACTGGAATCCATTTTTCAGTAACTGTGCCACCGTCGACTACGACTGTTTTACTATCAGAACGAATCTGATCGGAATGGACCTTGCGAATTCTCTCGGCAGAAAGTTCAAGCGCTGCGCGAATTTTAGGATCGAGTTGCTCGAGTGCAGTGTCGAGCTCGGATTGTGGAACTCGGATTGAGGCAGGTGTGATTCCATCAAATTCTTCAGCCAGTGAAATCAGATCTCTCTCAGTACCGTGCTGAACGCGATGCAGTATCGGTTCAATGAGGGCCATCGCCTGTGCAACATCGAGCTTGGCGCGCGGAAGCTCGGCTTGATAACCAGCCTTATCAAGCTTCTTTCCTCGAAGGTCAACGCTACGAATCACGAGGTGATTCTACTTTGCGAATATGGTGCGCCGAGAACCCATTTAAATACGAACTAGGCAGTCAGGACCGAGTATCGCCTTGAGATCTGCGCTCAAACTAGGAGATGACGTGACAAGGGCATCAATCTTGAGTGTGGTCGATTTCTGTTGATCAATAACTTGGAGGTGAACTTCTCGCTTGCCTGGATGTGAGCGCAAAATTTCTTTCATGCGTTCAACGATAGGTGGTGTTACTTGTGCAGCCGGGAGCGAGATTAGTAATGGACCAGTTGGTGTGGCAGATATATCTGGCATCTTCATCTCAAGTGCGGTGAAGCGAACCTGTTCATCTGTTCGAGAGAAGCGACCCCGCACAACTACAACTCGATCTTCGGTAAGAGAAAGTGCATACTGGTTATAGGTATTCGAGAAGAAGAGAACTTCGATTGCGCCTTCTAAGTCCTCTACATTTACCACGGCCCACGATGCACCTTGACGTGAAACCTTTCGTTGGATTCCTGTTATTAACCCGCCGATAGTGACAACACCATCTTGCGGTCCGTCATCCAGAAGTTGGCTGATGGACATATCTGTATGAGAACGCAGCACATGTTCAACACCAAGAAGTGGGTGATCAGAGACGTAGAGACCCAACATTTCTCGCTCAAAAGTGAGAAGTGTGGATTTATCCCATTCGGTATCTGGAATATCCACATCCAATCCAGCAACTTGTGAAATGGATTCACCACCAAAGAGATCAAACTGCCCAATGGCTTCGGCTCTCTTGGTTTCAATCACCGAATCAATTGCCTCGAGATGAATTGCCATTAAACCTTTTCGGGGATGCTCGAGTGAATCAAAGGCGCCAGCTTTAATCAGAGATTCAATAGTCTTCTTATTGCAGACATTTGCATCAACCTTGGCAAGAAAATCTCCAAAAGAGGTAAATCCGCCTTTTTCATCTCGAGCAGATTTAATTGAGGCAACAACGCCTTCGCCAACATTTCGAATCGCAGCAAGACCGAAACGAATATCTCTTCCACGCGGTGTGTATTCAGCATCAGACTCATTGACATCGGGAGGCAAGACTTTGATTCCCATACGGCGGCACTCTGAAAGATAGAGGGCTGATTTATCCTTATCGTCTCGAACACTTGTCAGTAGCGCGGCCATGTACTCGGTTGGATAGTTTGCTTTGAGATACGCAGTCCAGAAAGAGACGACGCCATACCCGGCACTGTGTGCACGGTTAAATGCGTAATCAGAGAATGGGATCAAAACTTCCCAGAGTCGCTTGATAGCGCCTACTGAAAAACCATTTTCTTTCATGCCAGCCTCGAAGGGAATATATTCCTTATCGAGAATCTCTTTATTCTTCTTACCCATTGCCTTACGTAATAAATCTGCGCGACCGAGAGTAAACCCTGCAACCTTCTGGGCGATTGCCATTACTTGTTCCTGATAAACGATCAAACCGTATGTATCGCCCAAAATTTCTTGAAGTGGTTCGGAAAGTTCTGGGTGAATCGGTTCGACAGGTTTGCGACCATTCTTACGATCTGCATAGTTATTATGCGCATTTTCACCCATCGGACCAGGGCGATAGAGAGCAATCACTGCTGAGATATCTGCAAAAGAGTCAGGTGCCATGCTGCGAAGAAGTGCACGCATTGGGCCACCATCGAGTTGGAATACACCCAAGGTATCTCCGCGCGAAAGGAGTTCGAAGGTTTTCTGATCGCGAAGCGGAAGATCTTCAAGAACAACATCAAGCCCTTGGTTCGCCTTTATATTAAGAAGTGCATCATCTAAAACCGAGAGATTTCTCAGGCCCAAGAAGTCCATCTTCAAGAGTCCTGTTGACTCGCATGCGCCCATATCGAATTGAGTGATGATTGCGCCATCTGCTTCGCGACGATGAATCGGAATAACATCAAGCAAAGGTTCGCGCGAAAGAATTACACCTGCAGCATGTACACCCCACTGACGCTTAAGCCCTTCAAGGCCCTTTGCTAAATCAACAACTCGCTTTGAATCTGGATCAGTTTCATAGAGCTGTCGGAATTCACCAGCCTCGCCATGACGTACATCCTTTGAATCAAATACACCGGAGAGGGTGATGTCTTTACCCATGACTGAAGGTGGCAACGCTTTTGTGAGCTTCTCGCCGATGGCATATGGATAGCCAAGAACGCGCGTTGCATCTTTGAGTGATTGCTTCGATTTAATAGTGCCGTAGGTGATTATCTGAGCAACGCGATCTTCACCGTACTTTTCTGTCGCATAGCGAATCATTTCTGAACGTCGACGTTCGTCAAAGTCGAGGTCGATATCTGGCATAGATATACGTTCTGGATTAAGGAATCGTTCAAAGAGGAGACCGTGCTCGATGGGATCTAGACCAGTAATTCCAAGTGAGTATGCGACAAGTGAACCCGCAGCGGAACCTCGCCCTGGTCCAACGCGAATACCAACCTGCTTTGCATGACTTACGAGGTCTGCAACTACAAGGAAGTAACCAGGGAATCCCATCTTTGCCATGACATCGAGCTCGTACTGTAATCGCGTACGGTATTGCTCGGTCGCTCTATCGCCCATTTTTTCAAGTAGACCTCGGACAGATTCCTTACGTAACCACGTATCTTCGGTCTCCCCTTCAGGAACTTCAAAGGCAGGTAACAAGTTTTCGTTCTCTCGAAGTTTTACATTGCATCGTTCGGCAATAAGTAGGGTGTTATCGCATGATTCGGGGATATCTTTAAAGAGCTCGCGCATTTGCGCTGGTGTTTTTAGATAGAACTCGTCATTATCAAATTTAAATCGCTTCGGATCAGCAAGAGTCGAACCCGATTGCACACATAGAAGCGCTTCATGCGCAGCAGCATCTTCGTGGAATGTGTAATGAAGATCGTTGGTCGCCAAGAGCGGAAGTTTTAACTCTTTTCCGAGCTTAAGAAGATCAGCTTTTACTCGAGTTTCAATATCAATCTGATGATCCATTACTTCAAGGAAGAAGTTATTAGCACCGAAGATATCGCGATAATCGCTCGCTGCACGTAGGGCTTCTCGGTAATTTCCCATTCGTAAGCGAGTTTGGATTTCACCACCAGGGCAACCCGTTGTGGCAATGAGTCCATCTGCATATTTCGAGAGAAGCTCGCGATCCATTCGTGGTTTGTAGTAATAGCCCTCGAGAGAAGCGAGCGAAGATAATTTAAAGAGGTTAGCAAGACCTACGTTGTTCTCGGCCAGGATAGTCATATGGGTATATGCGCCGCCGCCAGAGACATCGTCTTCTCCACCGTCTGCCCATTGCACTCGCTTCTTATCAAAACGTGATTCAGGGGCGACGTAGGCCTCAATACCAATAATTGGTTTTACGCCGGCTTTAGTGGCTTGCTTATAGAAATCAAAAGCACCAAATACATTGCCATGGTCTGTCATCGCAATCGCCGGCATTTCTTGGCGAGCTACTTCATTTACGAGATCGCCAACGCGCGCGGCACCATCGAGCATCGAGTACTCGGTATGCACATGTAAATGTACAAATGAGTCTTGCGTCGATGCCCGTGAAGCTGAAAGATCTTCAGATGACATGGTGGCGCAACATTAGCGCTTAAGGCAGAACTGCCTCGGATAGCAACGCCAGAGATGCCTGAAGGTCAGCTGGGTATGGCGCGGTTAACACGAGCGGATTTCCGTTCGTTGGATGATTAAAGCGAAGTTCAAGAGCATGAAGCCAAGGTCGAGACATCTTCATCTTCTTACCCAAGACGGGATCAGCGCCATAGGTCGTATCGCCAACAAGTGGATGCCCTAGTGCTGAGAAATGAACTCGAATTTGATGTGTGCGACCTGTTTCTAATTCGACTTTTACAAGTGACACAGAACGGTAATACTCAATAACTTCGTAATGAGTGATGCTCTCTTTGCCAGTTGCAACAACTGCAAATCGATGATCTTCCTTGGGATGGCGATCTATAGGCGCGTCGATAGTTCCGGTCGCAGGATCCATGTGCCCCTGAATAAGTGCGTGATACGTCTTCTCAACTTCATGCTCGCGAAACATTTCTTTGAGTTTGAGATATGCGCTTTCGGTCTTGGCAATAATCATCAGCCCAGAAGTTCCAGCATCGAGGCGATGCACGACTCCTGCTCTCTCGGCAGGGCCCGATGTAGATATTGTGTAACCAGCAGCCATAAGTGCTCCCACAACAGTCGGTCCCATCCATCCGGGACTTGGATGTGCGGCGCAACCTACTGGTTTATCAATTACAACAATGTCATCATCGTTATATACAACTGTTAAACCATCCAGCGGAGTCAGTGGAATTGGATCCTGATTGACTGGCGCCGGCATGAGAACTTCAATGAGTTGGGCAGCAGCTACTCGATCGGATTTCTGCATAGGACGGTTATCGGTGGTGATATCACCATCTTCTAGGAGTTTTACTATTGCAGTGCGCGACAGACCTAGAACGCGTGTCAGTGCACTATCTATACGCTCGCCTGCGACGCCTTCGGGGACAACTAACTGTCGGAGTTCTCGTGTCATATGTGGCTACCTTACCCGTGTAATGGGCGGAACATTTCGCAGTGAAAGAATAAAGGCGATTAAGGCTGCAATCGAGATAGCGCTATCTGCAATATTAAAGACAGGCCAATAAGGAAGCTGAATCCAGTCAATTACGTTTCCACTGAGAAATCCTGGTGTTCGAAATATGCGATCTGTCAGATTTCCTAACACTCCCCCAAGCAAGAGGCCGAGCGAAATCAACCAACCACGAGAAGTGATTCGTGGCGCGAAGTAGGTGACTCCAACAACAACGGCGAGAGCAATGAATGTGAAGATAATCGTAAATCCTGTGGCAAAACTAAATGCTGCACCTGAGTTTTTTACAAGAGTGAACTGAAGAACGGATCCAATAATCTGACGGGGCTGAGACGAAAGTGATGAAAGCGCCCAGGCTTTCGTTGCAAAATCTAGAAGCCAGATAGTCCACGCAGTTGCGAACAATCGGCGCACTTTAGCGCCGCTCTTCCTTCTGCTTACAGATCATGCACAAAGTTGCGCGAGGATTTGCCTGAAGTCGTGCCTTTCCAATTGCTGCGCCACAATCTTCGCAATATCCATATGTTTTAGCATCGATGCGTTCAAGTGCGCGTTCTGTTTGAAGAACCATATCTCGGGCGTTTATGACAAGTGACATTTCATGTTCACGTTCAAAAGTCTTTGTACCTGAATCTGCCTGATCGTCGCCAGCGCCTTCACCAGAATCTGCAATCAGGTCGTCCATCTCGGCTTCAACAATTGCTAGCTCGCGGCGAAGTCTTTCGAGATCTGCTGCGATATCTGTGCGGATTGATTTCAATTCTGCCGCTGTCCAAGGTGCTTCACCAGCAGATGCAGTAACCGGTGTCGGCGCAGCCTTAATTGGTTTTAACGGTGCGACCTTCTTGCCGCTCTTGACTGGACGCGGTGGAGGTGGCATTACCAATCTACGTTCTTCGACGACAGGTGCTGCGGTAGGTGCTACAACAGTTGCAACTGAAACTGTTTGAGATTTCTCGTCAACTGTAAGAGTTGTCTTTCCCACTTTAGAAGGAAAGGGACGACCTGGAGATTTAACAACTGGTGCTTTCTTTACCGGAATGTTCTTCTTGGCAGGAGCTTTTTTGGCGGGAGCTTTCTTAGCCGCCTTCTTTGCTGGAGCTTTCTTAGCTACCTTCTTCACCGCAGCCTTTTTGGCAGGAGCTTTTTTGGCGGGAGCTTTCTTAGCCGCCTTCTTCACTACCTTTTTTCCTGGCACGCCGCGCACCTTATGCGTTTTTCTGCTCGTAACCAACTTTGCCACGCATGGTTTAGACTTCAGAGGTAAGACCTTGCAGGAACCGTGCGTTGATGAGGCCATCACCTTCGTAGCACGCTGGAAGATCCGCTCTCGTTTGGGCGAGGTAGAACCAGCCGAATGCAAGCACTATAAAGAGGTATCGACAGCACCTGCTGCTCGATGCAAGGCGGGTGGTACCGCGAAGCTCGCGAGCTTCGTCCCTCCAAGATGCAACACCAATCTTGGAGGATTTTTATGTCATCACCATTTCGCGCAATCCCAGCGTCGATTGATCTTCCAGCCATGGAACACTCAATCTT
>CAFAZZ010000013.1_pt1 | contig 15125 bp, 16 predicted proteins | sample 7267931 | NCBI WGS metagenome assembly CAFAZZ01 (sample SAMEA6814014, study PRJEB35770) | uncultured Actinomycetes bacterium | biome: Freshwater; feature: Freshwater reservoir; material: water | place: Czech Republic | collected 2016-04-20 | depth 30m m | reverse complement strand
TGGAAGTAGTGGTAGCGAGCAATAAATGTAACCATTGATGACATCACTAGAGCATGGCGGTACTTAGGTAGAACTCGTGACTGTGATACGAGGGTATACACAGTGCATGCGAGCATTGAGATCAAGCCGAATGAAAAGATGTTATAAACAAGGTTCCATTGGTTGCTGTTGAGTGTTACTGACATCAATTAAGCCTCCGTGAGTGCTATATCAGTGCGAATCGGTTGATTCGAAAGTTCAGCAAACCCATGAAGTCCTCGAGGAGCCTCAGTGATCGCCGACAAGAGAAAGTGTGCGCTTCCTGCGAAGGATTTGCACTCCCAAAGTTAAGATTTTGTGAGATTTTTCCTGAAATTTCATAGAAATATCGGGCGAATTCGGACATTCCTGCCATGACTTACTCTTATGCCGTGCTCAGTCAGTTGAAGGACCTTCGTAGCCATCGTGGGTTTTCGGGCTTAGCGATCTCTCGCTTTATCTCAAATGTCGGAAATGGCATCTCACCTATCGCACTTGCCTACGGCGTTCTTAGCTTGCCTGGCGCCACCGGCAAAGATCTTTCAATTGTGATGGCCGCACGTTTTATTCCCCTGCTTACCTTCATGCTCTTTGGCGGCGTAATCGCAGATCGTTTTCAACGAAACCGGTTAGTCGGTGGAAGCGACATGATTGGAAGTTTCCTTGCAGCTACAAGTGCGCTCTCACTTATTGCAGGATTTTCTAGTACCTGGTTGCTCGCACTCATGGGTGGAATTTTCGGAATTCTCAATGCAATCTGGTGGCCGGCGATGTCTGGAGTGCTTCCAGAAATCCTTCCGAAAGAGAAATTGCAACAAGGAAATGCAATTATCGGATTGATGACAAATATTGGTTACATCATCGGCACCTTATTGGGAGGGTTGCTCGTTGTATCTGTTGGGTCAGGCTGGGGACTTTTAGTTGATGCAATCTCTTTTTTTATTGCAGGTGCCATCGTCTGGAACCTTCCTATTATTGGAAAAATCAAAGAAGCGAGTCCAGGGATTCTTCATGACCTAATTATTGGATGGAAAGAATTTATCTCTCGCTCGTGGGTTATCGCGATGGTGCTTTCCTTTGCTCTGATTAACATGGCATTTGAATCCATGCTCTCTGTCTTAGGGCCACTGAATTTCAGCGACCCATTAAATGGTCCCAAGCAGTGGTCATACAACTTGGCTGGGCTTTCTGCAGGAATGTTGCTCGGTGGAATTTGGATTCTCAAAGTAAAGATCGCCAGACCACTTTATCTCGCAATGGTTCTAATAGCGGTATCAGCGCTGTGGGATTTCAGTTTGGCATTTGCTCTTCCCCTGCCAGTTACAGTTCTTGCCGCAATTTTTTCGGGAATCAGTCTTGAGGTATTCATGGTCACATGGAACACATCACTTCAGAGCCACATACCCGAAGAGTCATACTCGCGCGTCAGTTCTTATGACGCATTGGGCTCTTACGGAATCGCACCACTTGGAATCCTTGCGGCAGGTCCACTTGCAATACATTTTGGAGTAGACAAAATCCTCTTCATCACTGGAGCAATGACTTTTATCGCCGCTTTGGCCTCGTTACTAGTTCCCTCTGTCCGAAACCTCAGAAACGATTAGGCTAGCTAAATGAGCACAGCACCTATTCAGACCCCACCAAAATTGCGTGGTTGGTTCCATCTGGGTGCGACGCCAGTTGTCATTATTGCCTCACTTGTTTTATTCATACTCAGCCGCGAGTCATTTAAGTTTGCCGTTGCTCTTTACTCAATCACTGCAATCATGCTCTTTAGCGTCTCTGCGATTTATCACCGGGTTCCTTGGATTCCCGCTAAGAAGAAGATATGGAGACGCTGGGATCACGCAAATATAAATCTGCTGATTGCAGGTTCTTACACACCATTTGCTGTGGCGCTACTCAATCCTCATGATCGAAATATGCTTCTTGCAGTTGTCTGGACGGGTGCACTTATCGGAGTCGCGCTTCGAATCTTTTGGGTCGGTGCACCGAGGTGGCTTTATGTCGCCAACTATTTGCTCTTGGGATGGGTAGCGATCATTTATACGCCTCAGCTCTATAAAGAGGGTGGTCTCTGGGTTTTACTTCCCATCATCATCGGCGGCTTGCTTTATTCAATCGGTGCAATTTTTTACGCTCTCAAATTACCTGGGCGCTATGCGAAGTACTTTGGCTTTCATGAGCTCTTCCATATCTTCGTCCTCGCCGCATGGATTTCTCAGTATCTGGCGGTCTCTTTCGCCATTTACCGAAAGTAGCCTAATGCCCTAATCTTGGGCTCTAGATATAGCAATTCCACGAAATCGATTGAGAGTCTTACGATGGCAGAAAAGAAGTTTCGCAGCTGGGTAGGTTTTCGCGAAGAAGATGAGCGAGCACCTTTAGCTAATCCTGTCGATCGTATTCGCAATTTGGAATCACAGCTTGCAGATCTTCGCTCACGTCGAGATATCACAGCTTTAAGTCGAGAAGAATTTGAAATTCTTGCAACTGAAACCGCAATGTCGATGATTAAATCGGCTCAGGCCCGTGAAGCAAAAGCTCATAGTGCATCAGAGCGAATCATTGCGGATACAACGCGGAGCGCGAAAGACACTCTTGACGCTGCAGAAAATAAGGCGCGAAGCATTCTTGCAGGAGCTGAGTCACGTGGGCGCAAATACATCTCTACTGCAGAAGCTGAAGCAGCAGAAATAATTCGAGATGCAAGTCGCCAGGGCGATTCAATTATTGATGTAAAGAAACGAGAAGCATCGGCTCTGGCACAGGCTGCTCGTCGCGAAGCTGAACGAGTTATCGCAGATGCTGCGGATAATGTGGTCGAATACCGCGCCTGGCTTGCAGACATCATCTCCGAATCAGAGCGCCTCTATCGCAGCCAGACTTCAGCGTTATCTGCGGCAGAAGCTGCAATTGCACAGTCTCGTGAAAAACTGAATACCGCATTTGCCCGACTCACAAAAATGCAAGAAGTTGTCGATAACTCTCTCAATGAAGATGGCACTGTGAAAAAGTCACAGCCGATTAGAGTTGAAAGTAAGCGAACACGTACCGCGATTGCTGCGCCGAAGAAAACAACGAAGAAAAAACCAGCAAAGCGTAAGTAAGACCGATGGTTACCAAGCGCGGTATCCAGTACATACCTGCAATCGATGGATTACGTGCCATCGCAGTAATCGCAGTGATGTTTTACCACTTGGGATTTTCTTGGATTCCAGGCGGGTTTCTCGGTGTTGATCTCTTCTTTGTTATTTCCGGATATGTCATTACCCGCCTGCTTCTTGACTCAATTGCACAGAGCGGTGGACTTGATCTTCGCGGCTTCTATATAGCCAGAGTACGGCGCTTGCTGCCAGCACTGCTCTTTATGTTGATTTCAACCACCATTGCAATCGGAATTTGGGCACCGGACACTATAAAAAGGTTATTAACGGATACGCCCTTTTCGCTTACCGGAACCATGAATTGGTGGCTCGTTGCACACCACCAGGATTACTTTGAAAGTATCGGAAGACCGCCTCTTCTTCAGCACACTTGGTCACTTGCCGTTGAGGCTCAGTTCTATCTTATCTGGCCACTTATTCTGTATTTCATCCTCAAGCGCTTTGGTAAAAAGGTTATTCCTGCGGCATCACTTGTCATCGCTGCAGCCTCTGGTATTGCTCTACTGCTACTTTCTTTCTCACTCGATGCCTCGAATTCATCGAAGGTGAGTCATGTGTATTTTGGTACCGACACTCATAGCATCGGGCTATTTCTAGGTGCCGCACTTGCCGTAAGTTGGATTCCACAGAATTTCACTGTGCATGTAACAAAGCAAGCTCAAGATTTTATTGATGGGATTGGAATCTTTGGCTTCGTAGGAATTCTTGCTGCATTTCTACTGATTGATGAAACCCAACCAACGCTCTATAAAATTGCTTTTCCGCTCGCAGGAATATTTGGCGCCGCAATAATCATGTCTGTTGTGCATCCAGCTTCTAGATTTGCTCCAGTTCTACAGCATCCTGTCCTGCTCTGGATTGGCGAACGTTCATATGCAATATATCTGTGGCATTGGGTTATTTTTCAAGTCACTCGCCCATCCGTGGATCTCGCTGGTAACGCTTGGGCTCTTTACGCGCTACGGATTCTCATTGTCTTCGCACTCAGTGATATCTCGCTGCGCTACATCGAGTTGCCAATTCGTCGTGGCGTAATTCAATATTGGTTTAAGGGTCTTAAATACCGAACCAAGCGTGATAGAAATCTTCAAACTCGCATCTTTGCCATTGTTATCGCTTCCGTTTTAGTCATTGCTTCGCTTGTGAGCGTTCGTGCAATCTCTGTTGCAAATAAGGAACGCGCAATCCTAGAAAAATCGCTGACTAATCCCCCAGCGTTGATCTCTGATGCGCCAACTAATGGCCTGTGGGTCACAGGAGATTCTGTAATCCTTGGCATTCGTTCTGTTCTTGGGGACAGCCATCCAATCGCCCTTATCAATGCACGAATCGGACGCCAAGCTCCAGAGCTCTTGGATGTGATCCTCCATGACAAGTATCAAGTTAAAGACTCAACCGTGATTTTCGACATTGGAAATAACAATGTGCTCACGCGAGATCAGGTGACATCTATTTTTGAGGCAGTTAAAGATCAACCAAAAATAATTGTTGTAAACACCGCAGTTCCTCGCCCATGGCGAGAAGGAAATAACGCTCTCGTCGCCGAAATTGCGCAGAAATATTCGAGAATCACTGTAATTGATTGGAACGCTATTTCAGAAGGCCACCCTGAATACTTTGCACCCGATGGAGTTCATCTAGTTCCAACTGGTGTTCAGGTATATGTATCAGCTATCGCAGAGCATCTATAGAAAAAACCCCGCCCAGATTGGACGGGGTTCTCACTAGAACTTATTATTCGAATTGACCTGCAAAGCCGAATGCCTTTGCAACTCCGAGTGAACCATCTGCATAGACTGCAGTGACGCGGAATGAAGTTGATCCATCTTCAGAGCCCTTTGCAAACTCTGCAGAAAGAGTTGTCGGTGAAACTTCTGAGACAACGTTCCAATCACCCATATTTGAGCGAGTTTCAACTTTGTAGCCTGTTACATCGCCGGCAGGTGCCTTCCATGTAATGACCATTGTTGATTTCGAGCTATCTTTCCAATTTCCAATAAATCGTGAAGGAGCTTCGCCTGAAACTGCATCGGTCGTAGTAGCAGTTGCCTCTGGAGTAGCCGAAGCTGTATCCGTAGGTGCTGCTGACTCACTTGATGTTGGCGTTGCAGTTGAGTTATCGTCTTTTTTATTTCCACCAGAAATCACAATCGCTCCAAGAGCGACGACTCCGATCAGAACAGCTAAGAGAACCTTCGAAGAAGAACCTTGGCGAGGTGCTGCTGAAGGCTTTGCAGAAGGAGTTGGAGCTGCTTTAGCTGCTGGCGCAGGAGTTGTTGAAATGTTTGCTCGCGCGCTGCCTGTTGTAGGAACTGGTGGGACTACAAAATTTGTTGTGGCTGACTTCTTAACCGCTGACTTCTTAACTGCTTTCTTGGTAACAGTCTTCTTACGCGCTACTGCCTTCTTGGCGACCGCCTTCTTGGCCGAGCTCTTCTTGGCAGCGGTCTTTTTCGCTGGAGATTTCTTAGCTACTGATTTCTTTGCAGCCTTCTTCACTGTTTTCTTGGGTGCAGCTTTCTTCGCTGCTGACTTTTTCTTCACTGCCACGATATATCTCCTTGAGTTGACTGATGCTATAAAGCTTACGATGTTAAACGGTGGAATATAGGAAAAGTTTAACCTAGGGAGTTGAGCAAAGTGATGACATGAGGCGCTATTGCACGCAGAGATTTTCCGCGATGGCTAATTGCATCCTTCTCTTCAGCGCTCATTTGTGCGCTCGAGAGGTCATATCCATCTGGCCGAAAGATTGGATCGTAGCCAAAGCCCTGATTTCCAACTGGCGCATGCAAAATCCACCCATCAAAGTGCGCCTCTTCACAATGGCTTCGTCCATCGGGTAGATATAGCGCGGCTACACAGGAGAAATGGGCACCTCTTTGCGCATCTGGAATATCTCGAAGTTGATCTAAAACCTTTGCCGTATTTGCGGCATCATCTCCATGGCTTCCGGCCCAGCGAGCAGAATAAATTCCAGGATCTCCACCAAGTGCATCCACGCAGAGACCGCTGTCATCTGCAATGGCGGGAATTCCTGTCGCGCGTGACATTTCTCGTGCCTTCTTCAAGGCATTCTCTTGAAATGTTGCGCCGTCTTCAACAACATCGTGCAGTTCTGGAAATTCGTCGAGCCCTACAAGTTCTATTTCGCCAGGAGCGACCGCATCAAGAATCCTACGGAACTCGGTGATTTTCCCCTTATTCCGAGTCGCAAGTAAGAGTTTAAATGGCATTACTGTGCAAGTGCTTGCTTCTGAAGATTTGTAAGCGTTGCACACCCTGCAACAGCGAGATTAAGAAGTGAGTCCAATAGCGCTCGATCAAATGGCGCGCCTTCTGCAGTTCCTTGAACTTCGATAAATCGGCCATCTCCAGAACACACTACATTCATATCCGTTTCAGCTCTGACATCTTCTTCATAGCAAAGATCGAGCATAGGGATGCGATCGATAATTCCAACACTGATTGCAGCAACTGAATCAGCAAGTGGTTTAGCGCCAGACTTAATATGTCCCTCTTTCTGCGCCCAAGAAATTGCATCAGCAAGTGCAACGTATGCTCCAGTTATAGCAGCGGTACGAGTTCCACCATCTGCTTGTAAAACATCACAGTCAATAACAATGGTGTTCTCGCCGAGTTCTTTCATATCTACGATTCCACGGAGCGAACGTCCAACAAGTCTAGAAATCTCTTGCGTGCGGCCGCCAAGCTTTCCTTTGACACTTTCACGGTCAGAGCGAGTGTGTGTTGCTCGTGGCAACATTGCATACTCTGAAGTTACCCAACCATTGCCTGAATCTTTAAGCCAGCGAGGAACGCCGGGAGTGAAGGATGCAACACAGAGAACTCGAGTCTTTCCAAATTCAACGAGCACGGAACCTTCTGCATGATCTAGCCAGCCGCGAGTTATCTTTATATCGCGAAGTTGATCAACTGTGCGTCCGTCATTACGTGCCATTTCATGCCCCATTTTCTTAGCCTTGTTGATACCTAACGCTATTACAAATCTTGATGCTGGACAGAACCGACTTCAGGTCCTAGAAAACGTCGTGCTAGGAGTTCAAAAGCCATCGAATCTCCTGTCGCCAAGAACTTATGTGTAGCTTCTGTAGAAGTTGGTTGGCGGAGTAGTGAATTTTCAACAAGGACTCGATATAAATCTTTGGCTGTCTCTTCTGCACTAGAAACCAGTGAGACTTCATTACCCATCACATATGAAATTACTCCGGTGAGCAACGGATAATGAGTGCAGCCCAGAACTAAAGTATCGATCTCGGCACCAATCATCGGCTGCAAATATTCCTGAGCCACTTTTGTAATTGCTGCCCCTGAGGTCTCGCCTCGCTCAACATATTCAACGAAGAGAGGGCAGGCAATAGATTCAATCTTTAACTGTGGAGCAGCAGCAAATGCATCGATATAGGCTTTCGAATCAATAGTGGCACGAGTTCCGATGACACCAATTTTTCCTGAACGAGTCGCTGCAACAGCGCGTCGAACAGCTGGCTGAATAACTTCAATGACTGGCACCGAATATCGTTCGCGCGCATCTCGCAACATTGCAGCACTCGCGGTATTGCAGGCAATAACCAAGGCTTTGACTCCTTGATCAACTAGGAAGTCGAGCGTTTCGAGTGCAAAGTCACGAACTTCTGCCAAAGGACGTGGTCCGTACGGGCCACGTGCGGTATCGCCAATATAAAGAGTGGATTCGTTTGGAAGTTGATCAAGAATTGAGCGAGCGACAGTGAGACCACCAACACCTGAATCGAAGATGCCGATTGGTGCATTGCTCATGGAGTAAGTCTAACTTGCGCTAAGCCCAAAGTGTGCCGTCGAGCCCTTCGGTTGCCTCTTCAATATGCGAGCCGTAAACACCAGTTGATAAGTACTTCCAGCCTGCATCGCAGACAATAAATGCGATATCTGCATCGCGGCCATCGCGCACTGCTTCAGTTGCCATCGCCACTGCTGCATGAAGAATCGCTCCCGTAGATATTCCAGCGAATATTCCTTCTACTTCAAGAAGCTCGCGAACACGTTTAACTGAATCTTCAGCTCCAACTGAGAATCTGCGGGTTAAAACACTTGCATCGTAGAGTTCAGGAACAAATCCTTCATCAATATTTCGAAGTCCATAAACTAATTCTCCATATCGAGGCTCTGCTGCAATGATCTGAATATCAGGATTTTGCTCGCGGAGATATCGTCCGGCTCCCATCAAGGTTCCTGTGGTTCCTAATCCAGCAACAAAATGTGTGATCGTTGGAAGATCCTTAAATAATTCAGGTCCGGTACCTTTGTAATGTGCCTCTGTATTCGCAGGATTTCCATATTGATAGAGAAATACATAATCAGGATTCTTGGCTGCGATTTCTTTTGCTACCCGGACAGCTTCATTAGACCCACCAGCAGCAGGTGATGAAATGATTTCAGAACCCCACATTTCAAGTAGTTGGCGTCGCTCGGGACTGGTGTTCTCTGGCATGACGCAGATGAGTTTGTACCCACGCACCTTTGCCGCCATTGCGAGTGAGATTCCAGTATTTCCACTTGTGGGTTCGAGAATCGTTGATCCTGGCTTGAGCAACCCATCGCGTTCGGCTGCTTCGATCATAGAGATAGCTGTGCGGTCCTTGATTGATCCTGTGGGATTGCGATCTTCCATCTTCGCCCAAAGACGAACATTGGGTGCAGGTGATAAACGAGGTAAACCGATGAGAGGGGTATTACCTACAGATGATTCGAGAGAGTCGTATCGCGCCAAAATTAGCCACCAGCAACAGCAGGCAAAATTGTTATTGAATCCCCATCTTTAATCTGTGCTTCTAAGCCACCAAGGAAGCGCACATCCTCATCATTGATATAAACATTGATGAAGCGTCGAAGTGCACCATTTTCGAGAAGACGTTCTCCTAGACCTGCGTAATGTGAATCAAGATCGGTGATGATTTCTGAAAGTGTCGCGCCTGCGGCTTCAACAGATTTCTGATCTTTTGTATACGGGCGGAGAATTGTTGGAATGCGTACTTCGATTGACATACCTGTAATTATGTCGAAAAAACGCTATGAACTCTAATTGAGATTTACTCGCAGAGAGGATTAGTCACTAATCGAGACTGGCTCTTCGGTTACTACCCCATCAATGATGCGGAAAGAGCGAAATTCGGTGCTAGGTGCAATCTCTTTGCGTGTAGAGACTAAGACGTAATGTGCCCCCGGTTCACCGGCATAGGCAATATCAGTCCTTGATGGATACGCCTCTGTCTCTGTGTGAGAGTGATAAATGACGACGATTTCTTCATCGTTATCATCAGCTTCACGATAAAGCGCTAAGAGATCTTTCGGATCAAACTCATAAAAAGTAGGTGAGTGAGCTGCATTCGCCATTGGCTTGTGGCGAAGTGCTTGACCCGACCCAGCAGGTCCAAGGATTACCCCGCAACATTCGTCAGGATATTCAGCGCGAGATTGTTCGAGTATTGCCTCTACAAATGCGCGAGGAATCTCTAGTGACATATCGCAATCCTACACGTATTAGATTTGTAATAAAAAATTAGGAGCTACCAAGTTGAGATTCTTCGTCATCAACTGCATCATCAATAAGTGCATCTAACAAGGACTCTTGCAACCAACCTAACCATGTATAAACTGCATAAACACCGCGCAAGGGATCATCCGGTGCCAGAAGTTCAAGCTCATCTTGCGAATTACTCGCAACTTTTAATCTGACACCAAGGGCTAACCGAATATCGTTAATCGCACCAAGCCATGCATTCGCATTGTCATGGTCAAGATCGACTGTTCCATCCTCAGCAGTTTTCAGATGTATACGCATTGAGATTGCATGCGCTTGTTTCTTCTGACGTAGCGTTGCTTCGGTGTAGCGCCGGAATTCAGAGGCATCAACCTGATCCGCGTAGGCATTTGGCAGCAAGCGATGCAAGACTTCGTCTTCCGGTGGAGAGTCATGGGATGTAATACCAACCATTGCGGCTAGTGGATCATCATGGCCGTGATCTGTGCGCTCAGCTAGTAGTTCAATAATCTGTTCGCACAGATTAAGGAGGACTTCCTTCTCGCTCTCAGCGAATTGCGCAACATATGAATGATCCCCGTGGCGCTTAAAACCTTCAGTTGCACTCACAACTGATCACCGCGTTGCAATGTGGCCCATAAGCCATATTCATGGAGGCGAGCAACATCGTGCTCCATCTCTTCGCGACTGCCTGTTGAAACAATTGCCTTACCTTCATTATGGACTTTGAGCATCAATTCGGTGGCACGGGCTTTGGAGTAACCAAAGAGCTCCATAAAAACATAAACAACATACGTCTGTAGATTCACTGGATCATCCCAAACAATGGTGACCCACGGAGTATCGCCTGAAAAGATTGCGCGAATCTCTTCTTCAATCTTGTCGGCAGTCTTTACCATCATCGGATTATGATATTAAAAGTTTGGCTAGTCACTTGCGTCCACTGAGCATCTGCTGCAACGTTTAGGCGCAATGTAAGTACGCCACGCATTTGTCCGGTGAGATTAATACTGAAGGTTCCTTGAGCATCGGTGACCACGGGTTGTGCCAATTCCTTCCATGTTCCATTAACAAGGCTCGCAGCTTGGATATACACGCCACCTATTCTTGGGCGAATCTGTCCAGTTATCGTCAATGCTTCATTTGATCGGGCGGTACCTGGTGCAGATATGGAAAGTAGCCGATTGACTGACACGGAAATCTCAGTGCTTGCGCCTTCGCTTCGATCCCACGTCGGCTCCGAGTAAATTCTAATGGATGTGCTCTTTCCGACAATAAGTGGCTTTTCGATAACTCCATTCAGATTCGATGTATCGGTCGCAAGAAGTCTCCAATTGGTTTCTCCTGGGCTCCTTCCTTCAATTCGGACAGGAACATTGGCGAGTGGAGTCTGATCTTTAATTTTAACCGTTGCTTGAATGGTGATGGGATTTCCATAATCAACATTTGATTTATCCACGGAGGCCACGATATTTACTTGATCCGGAGCAATCTCTTTAGCTACTTGTCTGATGGACTCCATCGCAAGAGGTTCTTCCATTCCAAAAGTCCATGCCGTGATTCCGCCGATTCGATATTTGGTAACAAGAGCTGCTCGTAGCGCCCAGCTCTTCGCATCTTGATACCAGGCGGTCCGCGATGCGGTACACGACGTTGATAAGCCAGAATCGGTGGTGCCGTTATAAATCTTTTGATACGTGAAAGACATTTCACCATATTGCTCGTTGTAGACAGGGGTGGCTCCATATGTTGCCGCTAGTGCAGCAGCATCTCGCATCACAAATGTCGCAGCTTTTGCTCCAACTTTTACTGTATTGGCCACATTCGAAGGACAGATTCCAGATACAGATGTAACCCAATCACGACCGTATCCAGGAACTCCAACGAAGACTTTTGACGCAGGCATTATCGAAATTGCGTATTGCACGGTGCGCTCAGCCCAAGTGATCGGCCCGAGTGGACCTGCCTTTGAAACAGAGTAGTCGTAAGTCATGATTCGCAACTTATCTATATAGGAGGCAACTGCTGCCCAGGCATAGACGTAATACCCCTTCTGGGCGTCATTTGGATTCAATACATAAGGAGTGGAGATTGATAACAATTTCTGCTGAGAATGAAGTGCTTCAGAAAGTTCCTTTACAAATGCCGTCCATAAGGGCGCAGTACTGGTCCACGATGTATTTCCATCCACAAATGCAAATCCTTCGAAATCTAGGTCTATACCGTCGTAATTATTTGTTGTTACCAGTTTCATGATTGCAGAAATAATCTGAGCCCTTGAAGTAGCGGACTTAAGCAAGCCTGCTAGAACTAATTTATCTGTTCCATCTGTGATGGTTGGAATAATTGAAAATCCTGCATTGCGAAGCGCACTCAGAGGTTCAGCAATGGGCACGCTCGGATTAGCTGGCGCATAGAGATCGGTGATAACTGCAGCTTTTGCTTTTCCGTCAAATTTTAAGGTGTACCAGAAAGGCATTACCTCTTTGATTAGATCTGAATTATTGAGCGCATCAGGAAGCGCCGTTTTCATAGAGTAATAAGGTATCCATCCAGTCATTATCTTTCGTGGTGGATTATCTGCAGCTCTGGAACTGGGAATCAATGCCGTTGAAGCGAGAATGAGGATTAATGCGAAAGCAGAATATTTCTTCATAACTACTGTTGACCTTGCGGTCCATGTGAGTCTCGCCGAATGAATCGAGTAATGAATCCGTACTCTCTATCGAGCGACTTGAGATGGATAGCTATTGAAAGCAAGGAGATGATTCTTATCGATATCGGTACCTGCTGAATTACTATAACTATACTTATAAATAATCCGACTGCTCCCAATATTCCTAGGACAATTCTTCGAATTACAAGGTAGGGAGTATTTTTATTGAGATTCTTCACCCATTGAGTTGTCAGCAAAAATGCCAGCGGCCCCGAAAATATGAGAATCGACATCAAAATTACAACGAGGAGAGCCAAGGAGTACATAGTGGTTTCTCCAATTCTCAATTATCGAGTGGGGTCCAGGTGGTATCAGTCGTTGCAAAGAGTGCCATATCAATCTGCCGACCATCATCACGTGTGACCTTGTTGCGCAATATTCCTTCCTTTTGGAAGCCTGCGCTAATGAGAAGTTTCTGTGAAGGCGTATTTTCGACATCGGCCAAGCCATCGATACGTCGAAAGCCGAGGGATCGGAATCCGTAATCGGTAATCATCTTTGCCGCGGTGGTTCCAATACCTTTGCCGCGCATTGACTTCTCCATCCAATATCCAATTTCGGCGGTGTGGTTTTTAACGTTGATGGTGTGAAGTGAAATAACACCCGCGAACTTCACATCATCACCATTTCCAAAATCAATCACAAAGCGAAGTTCGCGTCGCTCCTCAAAGCTAAAAGGATCTGAGCGAACAAAATCAATTGCGTGGTCCAACGTGTAGGTGGCGGGAACTGTTGTGAATGCTGGAATCTCAGGATCTTGACATGCGTTAAAGATGGCATCGATATCTTTTTCAGCGCTAGGACGTAGAGTGACGAGCCCGTATTGCAAAGTGGGAATTTTTGCTGGCCACCAGATCATGACCTCATCCTACGACAGCCAGATTAGCCGATGAGTTCAGAATCGCGTTGGCGAGACTGATCATGAGTGCAACTGAGGTTCGAAGGCAGTGATGCGCATGAATCGCATAGAAGTATGAGTTGATGGCACGAGGCTGTGTTGCAATTACGGAAGTCTTTAGTTGGAGCGCTGCATTTCTCGCATTCACCGATGACTTTTGCTTTATCGGAAAAATCCATCGCCATGCGATCATCGAAGATGTAGAGGGAGCCTTCCCAATTCGCATCATCACCAAAGCGTTCGCCATATTTCACGATTCCACCATCAATTTGGTAGACCTCATTAAATCCGCGCTTTTTCATGACTGCAGATAAAATCTCGCATCGAATTCCGCCAGTGCAATAAGTAACGACTGGCTTATCTTTGATGTGATCGTATTTACCACTTTCAATTTCACGAATGAAATCTCGGGAAGTGTCTACATCAGGAACAATCGCATTCTTAAACTTTCCGATCTTTGCCTCGTAGGCATTACGACCGTCAAAGAAAACAACATCATCGCCACGTTCTTTGACAAGCTCTTCCACTTGTTCTGGGCGAAGATGAATTCCTCCGCCGACAACACCATTCTCATCAACTTGAATTTCATCTGGGCTTCCGAAGGCAACAAGTTCATCTTTAACTACGACGCGAAGGCGCGGAAATTCGTTGCCGGTTCCATCAGACCACTTAAAAGTAATTTTCTTAAATCCAGGGTAGCGACGGGTCTCGCGTACATATTTTTTGACATCGGCCATCTCACCGCCGACGGTTCCGTTGATTCCATGCTTCGAAATCAAAATACGGCCCTTGAGATTGAGAGATTGGCAGAGATATTTCTGCCACAGCAGCACCGCTTCAGGATCGGCGATTGGAGTGAAGATGTAATAAAGAATCACCTTATTCAACTTCGGCGCATGCTTATTCACACCATTATTCTAACGCCGCTACGGACAGTCATAAACCCCGTTAAATGAGCGACTCTGAGCGAGATCTCCAAAAATACTTTTCCCCAGACATCCACACCTACGCATAGAAATAATCCACTCTGTCAGTGCGCTCATTGAATATCGCCTCCATGACAACAGCACGTCTCATCGATGTAGAAGACCTCTCTGCCACAATCGCAGAACTTCTCTATGCGATTCCAGGTGCAGATTCAATTCTCCGACTTTCACAGATTGATCCTCACCAACTTGGCGCAAGTGATCGCATCGATTACCTCACCGCCCTAGATCGCCAGGATGGATGGCTCTATGCACTTCGCCAACGCGCCATCGCAGCTGTTGCGGGGCTACATCCCAGCGAGGGTGGCGGGCCACTTTCGGGTGTAGACGAATCAGAGCGCGAGGATATTTCAACGGCGCTTCGACTTGCACCGGCAACTGCTCAATCTCGTATCGATATTGCAAGAACACTTGTTAACAACTTGCCAAATACCTGTTCAGCTCTTGCGACTGGCGAGATTTCATCCGCACATGCCACTGTTATTGCTCGCGAAACTGCTGCAGCGATTCGTGATGGCGCTCCTGAATCAGTGATTTTCGATATCGAGACAAGGGCAATCGCATATGCTGAGTTTCACACTCCCGGACAAGTTGCCAACCATGTAAGAAATAGCGTCGCAAGGTTGGCTCCAGAAGAGTTTGAAGAAGTTACTTCTCGCGCAACGTCATTGCGGCGAGTAAGTTGTTACAACGATTCTGACGGAATGGCGACTGTTGTTGCGATTCTTCCCGCCGCCGATGCGCAGATTGTTATGAATTCCATCGAAGCTTTTATTCTCAGACAAGACCAACTATCTCA
>CAFAZZ010000012.1_pt1 | contig 15201 bp, 14 predicted proteins | sample 7267931 | NCBI WGS metagenome assembly CAFAZZ01 (sample SAMEA6814014, study PRJEB35770) | uncultured Actinomycetes bacterium | biome: Freshwater; feature: Freshwater reservoir; material: water | place: Czech Republic | collected 2016-04-20 | depth 30m m | reverse complement strand
TAACGCCCACGCAGCTTGTCGAGCAGCGCCGTCTGCGACATATTCTCCTGGTTGTGGCACTAAGACTTCACGGCCAAAGAGTGATGAAGCAATGGATGCGATAGCAGGATTCTTGGCGGCGCCACCAATAAGCAAGACGCGATTTATCGAAACTCCTAATTGTTCGAGCGCATCGACTGCATCAACTAGTCCACATAACATTCCTTCAATCATCGCTCGTGCGATATCAGCAGGATTTGAATTGGTGAGATTCATACCGGCAAATACGCCAGTTGCATCAGGGCGGTTAGGCGTTCTTTCACCTTCAAAGTAAGGAAGCAGCGAAAGACCATGCGCACCCGGTGCTGCACTGAGTGCAAGAGCGCCAATTTCATCGTGGCTCTTGCCTAATATTCTTGTTGCCGCATCGAGTATGCGCGCTGCATTTAGCGTGCACACCAGTGGCAAGAAGCGCCCCGTTGCATCTGCAAACCCGGCCACCGCACCACTAGGGTCATGCGTTGGAGTATCAGAAACAGCAAAGGCTGTTCCGCTTGTACCGAGAGAAACAACAACGTCACCAGGTTCTGCCTGCACACCAAGTGCCGCTCCTGCATTGTCACCGGCACCTGCTGCGATCGGGATTCCCGAAAGCGTTGTTCCACCAAATGCAGAAGGCGCGATAATTTTTGGCAGAGCAATTTCCCTGTCTGTGCGCATAGCCATTTTCAATAAATCTTCGCGATAGGTTGATGTAACCGGATCGAAATAGCCAGTTCCGGATGCATCAGATCTATCTGTAAATAACTTTGCAAAGTCCTTACCGCCTTGTAAACGCCATGAAAGCCAATCATGCGGAAGTGCTACTGCGGCAACTTTCTCTGCATTCTCTCTTTCATTATCTGCAAGCCATCGAAGTTTTGTTGCAGTAAATGAAGCAACGAGTACCGAACCGACTTTTTGAGCAGCTTCTTTATCTCCACCCATTTCAGCATTGAGGTCACGTGCAGATTGCGCAGATCGTGTGTCATTCCATAAAAGCGCCGGGCGAATAAGTTCGCCATTTCTATCTAGCGTGACCATTCCATGTTGTTGTCCACCAATCGAGATAGCCTCTACATCATCGAGACCTCCTGCATCAGAGATTGCCTTTGCTAGAGCAAGCTCCCAGAGTGCGGGATCTACTTCAGTTCCATCTGGGTGTGAGGCGCGACCTTGGCGGACCAACTCGCCAGTTTCTGCGCTACGAATCACTACCTTTACTGATTGGGTAGATGAATCGACGCCTGCAACAAGTGGGCCAGCATCGTTTTGGGTTTTTGCCATGGCGAAAGGCTAGACTGTGCCAGTCAATGTTGACCACAGTGCGGCTTATTTAATTAGCCAAATCTCATTTTATTTTGGAGCGTTGCAATGCGTATTGGAATTCTTACTGGTGGCGGAGATTGCCCTGGACTTAATGGAGTTATCCGTGGAGTAGTTACAAAGGGAATCAAAGAGTACGGCTACGAATTTGTCGGTTTCCGTGATGGCTGGAAGGGTCCTCTCGAGGCGCTTACTATGCCTTTGGATCTTGCGACAGTGAAGCCAATCCTTGCAAAGGGCGGAACCATTCTCGGTTCATCTCGTACCAACCCCTTTAAGATTGAAAACGGCGTTGAGCGCATCAAGCAGAATCTTGCTGATCAAGGCATCGATGTTCTTATTGCAATCGGTGGCGAAGACACACTGGGCGTTGCAACAAAGCTAGACGCTCTCGGAGTCAAGGTCATTGGCGTACCAAAGACAATCGATAACGATCTCAATAACACAGACTTCACATTCGGCTTCGACACTTCCGTCAACATTGCAATGGAAGCGATTGATCGCCTTCACACAACTGCCGAATCACATCACCGCCCATTAATCGTCGAGGTCATGGGTCGCCATGCAGGTTGGATTGCACTTCACTCAGGAATTGCAGGCGATGCAGCATGTATCTTGATTCCAGAAGTTAAGTTCTCTGTCGACAAGGTCTGCGAATATGTAAAGTCCCGTTTCGAAACCGGAACAGCTCCGATTATCGTCATTGCCGAAGGTGCGATTCCTCAGGACGGTGACATGATTGTTAAAGATCAGCCGCTCGATGCATTTGGTCACGTGCAACTTTCTGGAATCGGCGATTGGCTTGCTGCTGAAATTGAAAGTAAGACTGGCTACCAAACTCGTTGCACAGTCCTAGGTCATATTCAGCGCGGTGGAACACCATCAGCGTTTGACCGAGTTCTGAGCTCTCGTTTTGGACTTGAGGCAATTACTGCTGTTCACGAAGGTGATTTCGGCAAGATGATGGCTCTACACGGTACAAAGATTGCTCGTGTGCCACTGGCATCAGCGACAGATGTTCTCAAGACCGTTCCATTCGAGCGCTATGAGGAGATCACTTCGTTCTTTGGATAATCTCCCTACGAGATTGCTGCCGAACTCTCTACTCTTATGACTATGAATCTTGATTCCCTCTTCGACGAGACACTCGTTGCTGCCCAGCAACCTAACTGGCCTGGTGGCCAGAACGGTGAGCAGATGCAGAAGGCTGTGGCTGATCTTCGCGCACTTCCTCCACTTGTCTTTGCGGGTGAATGTGATGATCTCAAAGCAAAGATTGCAGAAGCTGCAGCTGGTCGAGCATTCTGGTTACAAGGTGGCGATTGTGCTGAGACATTTAATTCAGCAACTGCAGATTCCATTCGCAATCGCATCAAGACAATTTTGCAGATGGCTGCAGTTTTACAGTATTACTCAAGCTTGCCAGTCATCAAGGTTGGCCGCATGGCTGGGCAATTTGCAAAGCCACGTTCGAATGATCTTGAAACTCGTGGAGATGTCACTCTTCCCGCCTATCGCGGAGACGCAGTTAACGATATTGAATTCACTGAGGCAGCTCGCACGCCGGATCCCAACCGACTTGTTCGCGTCTACAACACATCGGCTGCAACTCTTAACTTAGTTCGAGCATTTACTCGTGGAGGTTTTGCAGATCTTCGCCAGGTGCACGAGTGGAATAAGGGATTTATCCGCGACTCTAAGTTCGGCGAAAAGTATGAGCAGATGGCAAATGAAGTCGGTCGTGCACTGGCATTTATGAAATCTGCAGGGGTTGACCCAGAACAGTTCAAAGCTGTTGACTTCTATGCAAGCCATGAAGCTCTCATTATTGAATACGAGAAGGCTCTGACACGTATTGATTCACGCACACAGCTTCCATACGATGTTTCAGGACACTTCATCTGGATCGGTGAGCGCACACGTCAACTCGATGGAGCACATGTTGATTTCGCCTCTAAGGTCCGAAACCCCATCGGAATCAAACTTGGACCAAAGTCCACTGTTGAAGATGCGCTAGCACTTATTGCAAAGCTCAATCCTGATAATGAACCAGGGCGCATAACATTTATTACTCGCATGGGTGCAGGCACTATTCGCCAGGCACTTCCAGCTCTCGTTGAAGGCGTGACAAAGAGTGGCGCTCAAGTTCTTTGGGTGTGCGATCCCATGCATGGCAATACCTTTGAATCTAAGAATGGTTACAAGACCCGTAATTTTGAAGATGTTCTTGATGAAGTACGAGGATTCTTTGAAGTCCATAAGAAACTTGGAACCCACCCAGGTGGCATCCATATCGAGCTCACTGGTGATGATGTTACCGAGTGCCTCGGTGGCGGCAACCAAGTATCTGAAAAAGATCTTGAATCACGCTACGAGACAGCGTGTGACCCGCGCTTGAACCACTCGCAATCACTTGAGCTTTCATTTTTGGTTGCTGAAATGTTGCGCGACCGCTAACTTAGTTTGCGTGACGCTGCTTCTCACCACCCTGGCAACACCTCTCGGCAACTTGAATCTCATTGCCGATGAACACATTCTCCTTGGCGCGAATCTCTCTACTCTCAAAGCCCTCAAGGAAAGTTTGAGCGCTGAAGATTCAAAGCGTGAAATAAAGTCAGTTTCTAAGATTTCCGTCATCACCGATTTGATCAACGATTACTTTGATGGTGACATCTCTGCCATTAATGCAATTCAAGTCCGCCAACCTGGGGCGCATTTTTCACAGGCAGCATGGAAGGCGATGAAGAAGGTCAAGGCCGGTTCGGTGATTTCTTATGGAGAATTGGCAGAGCGTGCCGGAAGTCCTGCTGCGGTCAGAGCCGCCGGAAGTGCATGCGCAAAGAATGCAATAGTTCTTGTAGTGCCATGCCATCGCATTGTGAAGACTGGCGGAGCGCTAGGAAATTATGCCTACGGTTTACTTAAAAAAGAGTGGCTACTTCGCCACGAGGGCGCCCTTTAATGAGGCAATAAGTATTTCAATAGCTTGATCGCATTGCACATCATCGAAATCTAGGTGGGTAACAAGGCGTGCATAGTGTGGTCCGAGGGCGCTAATCCACAATCCAGCCTCTTTGCAACGAGCGGTTAAATCTGCAGCAGAGATACCGATCTTTGAAAGTTCTAGCCCCACAATATTTGTCTGAACCTTTGAAGGATCTACAAGGGTTGAATCTATGGCGGCAAGTGCTGTGGCTATTTTCTTTGCACGTGCATGGTCTTCAGCAAGTCGAGCGATGTTGTTATCGAGTGCGTAATGCGCAGCTGCTGCGATAATTCCAACTTGTCGCATTCCAGCCCCGTATCGCTTTCGCCAAATACGCGCCTCAGCTACTCGTTCTTTTGTCGAGAGCATGACAGAACCAATTGGCGCACCAAGTCCTTTTGAAAGACATACGCTAATTGTGTCGAAATGTTTTCCATATTCCGCAAATGAGACTCCTGAAGCAACATGTGCATTCCAAATTCGCGCACCATCAAGGTGCATCGATATTCCACGCGCGTGAGCAGCTGAAGAAAGTTTGGCAATCTCTTCAATCGATTGCACAGTTCCGCCACCAAAATTATGAGTGTTCTCTACCGCGATTGCCTTGGTCGAGACTAAATACGGTCCTGCATTTTCATGTGCGATAGCCAGTGGATCCTCGGCGTGGAGTGACCCATCGACCGAAGGCCATGTGCGGGTAGTTATTCCGCTAAAAGTTGCGGCCGCTCCCAGTTCTGCACGAACGATATGAGATCGAGTTTCGACTAAGAGTTCTTCGCCGGGCTTTACTAGGGTGCGAATTGCAAGTTGATTGGCAAGAGAACCCGTAGGGGAGAACAGCCCTGCTTCGTGGCCAAACATAGAAGCTACTCGTTCCTCGAGCGCGTTTACCGTTGGATCATCGCCATAAACATCGTCGCCAACTTCGGCAGATGCCATCGCCTGGCGCATTGCAGCGCTGGGTTTTGTGACTGTATCCGAACGTAGGTCGATTGCCATGATTTCAATTCTCCTTGAGAACAATTACGAACATGGCAGTGAGCACCATGAGTCCTCCAAGGGTAGCTTGCAGGGTCAAGTGTTCACCACCGAAGATGACTGCAAATATTGCTGCGAAGACGACCTCCATAGTCAATATGACGGCAACTTTCGATGTGGTCATATGAGCTTGCGACCACGTTTGAACCACAAATGCGATTGCGGTACATACAACTGCAGTGAAAACGACTACTGCCCAGACGCCAGAATCAGGAGGAGGTGAGTATCCACCGGGAAGAGATGCGATTCCGGAGAGCGCTGCACACGTAGCTAATTGCACCACTGTCATTGCATACGCATCTCGCCCCGAAGACCATTTTCCTAAAGCGATGATGTGTGCGGCGAAGAAAAATGCACTTGCAAGAACGAGCATTTCGCCAAGTCCAACTGAAAAACCATGAATTGAAAGAAGGCCAAGGCCAACTGTCGCTAGTGCGACACATCCCCAAATCAATTTTGTAAGTCTCTCCTTGAGAAAGAAATAGGCAAGCAGGGGAGTAAAGACCACGTAAAGGCCTGTTACGAATCCAGCAATGGCTGCACCTGTGCGGGCTAATCCGAAAGTCTGAAAAATATATCCAAGCCCTAAAAAGATTCCCGCAGAGCCAGCTCGGAGAATAAGATCGCGATTGAACTTTTTCAATACTCCTGGATTTAAAGCGATCATGACGATGACTGCTAAGGTGAAACGGGTAAAGAGGAAGTTATTGACAGTCTGACGCTCGATGGCATCTTTCATCACAACAAAAGCCATTCCCCATGCCGCCGAAACCGAAAGCAGCGCCCAAGGCGCTATTCGTAACTTGAGAGCGTGCGAAGAACTCATCCACGCAATTTCTTAAGCAGAGCTATCTCTTCACCGTGTTCAGGCTCCATACCTGGAGTTTCTAGAATTAAAGGAGCATTTGCAACAGCTGGATGTTTAAGGAGTTCTGCAAATGGTTCGACTCCGATAAAGCCTTTTCCAATATTTTGATGACGATCTTTCAGAGCCCCACAGACATCCATTGAGTCATTTGCATGTATCAATTGAATTCGTTCGATTCCGGCAACTTGAACCAATAGGTCGAGAGTCTCTTTCATGCCACCTTTTTTGGCGATGTCATGTCCTGCTGCAAAGACATGACATGTATCCAGGCAGATGCCAACTTTAGGGTGATACTCAAGCGCTTTCAGGTAGTTCTCTAAATCTTCTAGCCGTTTTACCAGTGACTGCCCTTGTCCAGCAGTTGGTTCAAGGAGGAGATAAGGCGCATCATCATCGAGTGCTTCAAGTATTGGCATTACACCTTTTTTAATCTGCTTCCATGCGTTCTCAACATTATCTTCCTTAACCGCAGATCCCGTATGTACTACGACACCGAGTGCGCCAATTTCCTGTCCGCGCTTTAGTGAGTATGCAGTTGACGCTAGAGAGTTCTTGTATGTTTCTTCAGTCGGTGAACCCAAGTTGATCAGAAATGGCGCATGGACGTAGGTTTCAATATCGAGCGCTTCGGCTTTTTCGCGGAAAATTGCATCAGCCTCGTGGTTAGTTTCTGGCATTGCCCAACCGCGTGGGTTTGAGGTAAATACCTGAATAGCTTCTGCTTCTGTTAACTCCGCATAAGCGATTGAACGTTTCGCCATTCCTCCGGAAGTTGGAGTGTGGGCACCTATGCGTGGTTTACCTGGAGTCTTAGACATTTGCCTACCCTACTGTGATGGTCACAGTACTGCCACGTTTTATCTTGCTTCCAACCTTTGGTGAAATATTTGTCACCTTTTTAACGCTCTTCTTGCCTATCTTCTTAACAACAACTTTGAGGTCTAGATCCTTTAAGGATTGCACAGCCTTCGCTTCCTCAATGGAATAAAGATTAGGTATAAATGCGAATTGAGAACCCTTGGAAATCACCAGCGAAATTTTCGAACCTTTATCAGCGGTAGCACCGCCTGCAGGATTCTGAGAGAGGACTTCTCCAGCCAGTTGAGTCTCGCTAAATGAGTATGTTGAGATAACACTAAATCCTGCCGCCTGTAATTCATTAAGTGCCTGATCCGAGCTTTTGCCGATATACGAGGTGAGAGCCACCTGCTCTATGCCTTTTGAAACTCGAATTACGACTATTGAATTACGTTTTACTTTTTCTCCTGCAAGAGGATTTGAATTAATGACGTAGCCTTTAGGAACTTTCGCACTGAATTCTTCAGAGAGCGGCTGAATAGTAAGCGGATACTTTGCAAGAACTTTGATGGCAGCCTCTGGCGTTAATCCCACGATTGTTGGCAATACATAACGCTCTGGGCCTTTTGAAATAACGAGTTTTACTGAACCGCCCTGATCAATGCGTCCACCGGCTTCAGGGATTGATTGGATTACACGGCCCTCACCAATATCTTCACTAAATTCTTTTGAAGCAACAACTGAAGTCAGCCCTATGGGGGAGAGCGCGGCAGTCACTTCGTTCTGGGTTGCACCAACTGTTGAAGGTACAACTACTTGTGAACCAGGGCCAATAAGTAAATACCAGCCAAGAATTCCTACGCCTACTGCGAGACCGAGGGCAATCTTTCGATTTCTTCGCACACGCTTGCTTGCTCTCTTGCGCTTAGCGATCTCCTTCGTACTTTCTCGCTCCTTTGGAGTAATCGACGGAACGGGAATCGCGGCAGTAAGTTCTTGGACTTTTTTCCGAAGTGATTTTCGTGATGTTTTAGGGCGCATGGGTTCAATGGGAATATCAAGTTCGAGGCTGAGTTGGTTCTCTTTAGGATTGAGTGAGCTACTAATTGCAGAGAGTTGATTGTAGAAAATCGTTGCATCCCGGGGACGTTCATCCGGATTGGAGCTAGTGGCCCGATAGAGCAATTCATCAAGACCTTCAGGCACATCGCTGACGACTGAACTAATTCGAGGTACTCGATTATTGACATGCATATATGCAATCTGAATTGGAGCTTCACCTTCAAAGGGTTTTTTGCCCGTAAACATTTCAAAGGCAGTTATTCCGATGGAGTAAATGTCACTTCGAGTATCTGCAACGCCACGTTGAACTTGCTCGGGAGAAAGATAGGAGACACTTCCTAGAATTACACTGGATTCGGCTGTAAGGGTTCCGCCAATGAGTGGCCCTTTGGCCAACCCAAAATCGGCTATCTTGATGCGGCCTTCCTTCGAAATTAAAATATTTTCTGGTTTTATGTCGCGATGAACAATCCCAATTTTATGGGCCGCAGATAGCGCGCTGAGTACAGGCAAGAGAAATTTAATTCCATCTGAAATTGTGAGGCTGCCTTGTTCATTGAGATATTCACGAAGAGTATGACCTTCAATCATCTCCATGACTAAAAATATTGCTGGGGTTCCGTTCTGATTCCATCCTTGATCTTGCACTGCAACGATATTTGGATGAGAGAGAGCGGCAGCAGCTTTTGCCTCGCGTATAAAACGTTCAACAAACTGCTCATCTTGAGCAAGATGAGAGTGCATGATTTTGACTGCCACTCTTCGATCAAGGCGCGTATCAAGTGCCTCATAGATGCTAGCCATCCCACCTGTAGCCATCTGGCGGATGAGTTGATAGCGCCCATCTATGAGCTCGCCGGTCAGGTCAGACATATCCCGAATTCTAGGTAGTCAGTACGAAATCAGCGGCGTTCTGCGTGCCTTCACGTCGAAAGTGTTGCTCTTGTGTTGCAAGCCACTTTCTCATCTGATTCTCAATCTCTTTTCCATCTCGCTCTAGAACCCTTGCTAGTCCTTCACTTTCGTCGATATCAATCCAGATAAGGGCGGATAAGAATTCACGAATAGCCATTTGTCCACTGCCTACCCCTTCAAGAATCAGAAGTTCTGACTTTTCTATCTCGATAACCGGTGAAAAGGCAGCTGCATGCCAGTCGTAAGTGGAAAGCGATATAGCTGAAGATTTTTTATGTGCTGAAACAAGATGAGTCAGCACATCAGAGAGCTGATGTGTAAGTGCATTATCCCAACCGTCATACAAGTCATCCATGTGAATTTCAGTAATGACATATCGCTGTGCAAGTGCCAGCTTGATGTCATGGGCAAGCGTTGTCTTACCCGCACCGGCCGGCCCATCAATTGCAATGATGGGCTGTGAATGTTCTTTACAGAGATCTAAGAGCGCGTCTATGAGATCCATACCAAGTACTCCATCCCAGTGCCGCCATTGCAGTAAATGCCACATAGAGCAGCGTTGTAAAGAGTAGTCCCTGTGATGCATAGAGTGCCGTGTATCCGGCATCAACGACGAGCCACATAGGCCAACTATCGTATTTTTCGTAGACCATCAAGATTTGCGCCGCTAATGATCCAAAGAAGAGAACCGCATCAATATAAGTAGAAGCTGCGCCTAGCCATTTCAAAAGAGGGCCGAGTGCGAGAGTAGCTACGAGAATCGCAACAAGTGTATAAATTCGATATCTATTCTTAAATCGACCCGGCTTTGCACCTGATGGTTCCCATCCATACCAACCTGCAATTGCCGCAATGATAAAAACTATCTGAAGCGCTGCACTCGCATATAACTTATATTGCAAGAAGAAGATTCCATATAACGCACTACTCAACGCCCACCATGGCCACGTAATTCGCTTTGCTGTAATACCAAGTGCGACGCCAATAAACGAAGCGATTGATGCGACAAATTCAAGATAAGAGACTTCATAACCCCATGCAATAAAGAAGGTAGAAAACACTTGTGTTCCTCATTTCTAGATCCGCATTACCGGACCAGTCAGACGGTCGACTTCAATGAAGTCCTCTCAGCCACTGTGGCTCCCGTTGGGCGTAACTTTAGCGAATACGCGCAGCAATCGCCTGTATATAGGCCGCACCTGCCACGCGTGCGCGTCGAGCAGTTGATGTCTTAGCGCGTTTATTAAATATGTCATATCCAATGGCTTCAACTTCATCAACGATGCCGCAATAGAGCTCGCTGGCTGCCCGAATACATGGGCGAGATTCTTTATCCAGATATTCGATTCCAATATCTGCTTCGCGTTGCAGCTGACGTACTCGATTGATTTGGAATTTTAAAGCTTCGATAATTTCAGGGGTCAGAACTCTTCGTTCAAGCATTGGTCGATCGACTCCAAATTGAGCGAGTTCCTGAAGAGGGAGATAGACGCGACCACGATCTAGATCTTCACCCACATCGCGAATGAAGTTTGCAAGCTGAAAAGCAATTCCCAACTTCTGGGCTGCTTCAAATGCGCGCTTGTCGGAGTAACCCAATATTGGGACCATCTCGAGTCCAATAACTGCGGCAGAACCGTAGACATATTCGAGAAGTTCTACGTAGGTCTGGTATTCGGTAACCGTTAAATCCATCTCCATCGAGTGCAAGAAATCAACGAAGTGCTGATGTGGAATATCAAACTTACGAGCGGTATCAACGAGTGCCCGGCCAATATGATCTGTACTAGTTCCGGCCTTGAGATCTGCGAGAACACCACTGCTCCAAGTGCGCAACACATCCGCCTTTTCAGTGGGGGATAAAGTCGATGCCAAATCATCAACAATTTCATCTGCATAGCGGGCAAAGCCATAGAGCGCATGAACATAGGGTCGCTTATTTTTCGGAAGCAGAAGAGTCGCTAAGTAATACGTTTTCCCGTGCAACGAGTTAAGGCGTTTGCACTCTTCATATGATGCTGAAAGAGCGGCATCCATTTACTTAACCGGACCCACAATGCGTTCTGCAGCCAATCGACCTGAAATCAGAACCATTGGTACTCCAACACCTGGTTGCGTTCCGCTTCCTGCGAAGACAACGTTCTCAAATCCTGCTGCCATATTGCGCGGCCTAAATGGACCTGTCTGGAAGAAGGTGTGTGCGCTAGCAAATGGTGCACCGCGCTCCATTCCTTGAGCCTGCCAATCAAGGGGAGTAGTCATTACCTCGGTTTCGATGGAATCTGCGAAGCCTGTGTATCCGCGATCTTCAAGAGTTTGGATCATCTGATCGCGGTATGGCTTAGCCTGCTTCTTCCAATCTATATCTGCATCCAGGTTAGGCGTTGGATACAAGATGTAATACGACTGCTTTCCGACTGGTGCGAGTGAGGCATCATCATGAGTTGGAACGGTAACAAGAACTGAAGGATCAGTCATCAGAACTTTTTTATTGATGAGCTCGTCAAAGACGCCATCCCACGATTGTCCAAAGTGAATATTGTGGTGAGCGATGTGGTCATACTTCTTAGACGAACCAACAAGAAGCGTTGCACAGGATGGTGAGTAATTAAGGCGCTTGATATTCAGAGGAGTCTTACCCAAGAGATCGCGCCAGACAACAGGCAGGTCTGGATTCATTACGACAACATCGCACTCAATACGTTCACCGGTATTAGTTGTGACAGCCTTGACGCGACCATTCTGCTTGTCGAGTCCGGTTACAGTCGTGTTGTATTTAAATTCAACGCCATGTTTCTGGGCTGCTGCAGCAAGTGCACGAGGAACAGCATGCATACCACCCTTTGGGAAGAAGACGCCGTTGACTGAATCCATATATGCGATAACTGCGTAGATTGCTAGCGCTTGTTGAGGGCTGACACCGGCATACATCGCTTGGAATGAATAGACTTTTTGCAAGCGTGGATCCTTGAGATATTGATTGACCTTTGGTTGCAAGTGTCTAAAGCCACCAAGTGCAATCAAGCGCGCAAGGTTTGGCGTTAAAAGATTGAGTGGCGAATCAATGTTCTTGTCGATGAAATCATTCATTTCATATTTGTATAACTTTGTTACAAAATCGACATACTTGCGATAGCCCATCGCTTCTTCGGCTGAGACTTGGGTGCGAATCTCTTCTTCCATCTGTGCCGTATTTGCATGCACATCGATTTGAGAACCATCTGCATAGAAGGCTCGGTATAAAGGCGAGAGAGGCATGAGTTCAAGCCAATCTTTCATATCTTCGCCCACGCATGAGAATGCATCTTGAATGAGAGAAGGCATGGTTAATACCGTCGGTCCAGTATCAAATGAATAACCATCTTTATTGAGCAAACCGTTTCGCCCGCCCGGAACAGACTCTCTCTCTACAACGGTTACTTTGCGACCCGCGCCTGCAAGTCTGAGCGCTGCGCTGAGTCCACCTAATCCTGCGCCGACTATGACGACGTGATCTGTGGGTCCTTTGACGGTTCTGGTCATTAATAGCTCCTACGGATTGCAGTCTCAGCAAGAGCTAAGAGAAATGGGCGTGCATTTTCATTGATTGCAGCAGAATGCGCAGCAGCTACAGATTCTTCACCGAGGCGGTCGATGAGTTTTTCTACATCAGCCACCGCACCAGTTTCTGTAATCAACTGACGCAAGGACTCAATCTTCTCTGGAGAAAGATCTGGCTTACCCAAATTCGAAGAAAGCTCTGCACGGGCGCTATCTGATGCTTTTTCCATTGTCATCGCCATAAGTACTGTGCGCTTTCCTTCGCGAAGATCATCTCCAGCAGGCTTACCGGTTTCTTGAGGATTACCAAAAATTCCGAGCAAGTCATCTCGAAGTTGGAATGCTTCACCCAGCGGAAGCCCATATGCAGATAGCACGTTGAGAAGTTCAGAATGTTCTGATGCTGTAGGACGCGCAATAACTGCCCCTAAATGCAAAGGACGTTCGATGGTGTACTTGCCAGATTTATATCGTGCAATGCGTAAAGATCTTTCAACGCTATGTTCACGTTCGCCAGCTTCGCGAACATCAAGATATTGACCTGCCATGAGTTCGATACGCATCTCATCGTGAATTCGAAGAGCGGCAGTAAGTGATTCGTGGGATAGACCGCTGTTGTGCAACATGTGATCAGACCAGACCAATGCAAGGTCTCCAAGTAAAACAGCTGCGGCTTCACCGAATTGTTCAGCTAGACCTGCCATAGAACCTTGACGATGGAGATTTTCAAAATGTCTATGGATTGCTGGCTTTCCTCGTCGAGTATCAGATCCATCCATTAAGTCATCATGAATGAGCGCACACGCTTGCAAGAGTTCGAGGCTCGCCATTGCGCGAATATCCGTGCGTGACGGTGTCGAACCTGCAGCCATAAATCCGGCGTAGGCAAAGAGCGGGCGAAGTCGCTTGCCACCTTCGAGAAGATAGTCTTCAAGGGCATCACAAACTGGTACTAATTCAGATGCAATATTGGTGAGATAGTCGCGTTGCTCTGCAAGATATTGGGTGAGTTCGCTCTTTACGGCGTCGCGCACTTCGGATGCACTCTTCAAAACCTCTTTATCCACGGAGAAAAGGTACCCTGACACCGTGGAGATGCGCAGTCTGAAGAGTGATGGCAGCAAAGCCCTCACTTATTCTTTTGAATTCTTCCCACCTAAAGATGTTGAAGGTGAAGAGCGCCTGTGGGCTGCGATGTCACAACTTGAATCCATCGCTCCTGATTTCATCTCTGTGACCTATGGCGCAGGTGGATCAACGCGTGATCGCACAATTCGCATCACCTCTGAGATAACCGCCCGCACACATATTCCAACCGTTGCGCATTTAACATGTGTTGGTTCGAGCCGAGCAGAGCTCCTAGAAATTCTCGGAAAGTATCGTGATGCCGGCATCAAAAGTATCTTGGCACTGCGTGGAGATCCAACTGGCGGTCCACGGGCGCCGTGGAGCGCAACTCATGATGGACTCAACCATGCTGATGAATTGGTAACACTTGCGGCTGAATTCGGTGGATTCACAATTGGTGTTGCAGCTTTCCCTGACGGTCACCCTTCATCACGCGGAGATTTCAATAAAGATGTTGAGGTATTGCTCGAGAAAGAAAAGCGTGGAGCTACATTTGCCACAACTCAGTTCTTCTTTTCTGCCGATAAGTGGAAGTCGCTAATTGATAAGTTGGCTGCAAAGGGATCCTCGATGCCAATTATTCCGGGCATTCTCCCCGTTACTAATGTGAAGCAACTCAATCGAATGGCTGAACTCAGCGGCGTACCAATCCCAGGACACATTTCAGATTCATTTATTAAGTTTGAAAGTAACCCTGATGATGTTCGTAAATTAGGTGTCGAAATCGCAACAGAGTTGTGCAATGATTTATTGGAAGCCGGTGCTCCAGGCCTTCACTTCTACACAATGAATACATCATCTGCGACTCGCGAAATCTATTCTCACATTAAGGATGAAAGATGAACGAGACTCAGTTTAGGCAGCGCTGGAGCCAGTTACATGGTGGGGCTGAAGTTGAAGGCGTTGTCGGTGGTTGGCTGCGATTTTCTTATCACGCTGCGCGCGCCTGTGTTGCACTTCGCATCTCACCTAATTTTTTAACCTTCTTAGGCCTCGGGACAGCAGTAGCAATGGGGCTCTCCAGATATGCCGCAATTTCTCTGCTTCTTCTGGCAATCTCACTTTTCTTTGATGGTATCGATGGAAGTGTGGCGATATTGCGAGGCAGTGAAAGCAAATGGGGATCCTTACTAGATTCCATTGCCGATCGAATATCTGAAGCATTTTGGCTCTATATGGGGTGGCGTTTAGGAATACCTGCTTGGCTTGTAATCACGATGTGGACCGTTGCATCGACGCAAGAGTATGCACGTGCACGTCTTGCATCCCTAGGTCACTCCGAAATAGGAGTTGTAACGCCTACAGAACGACCGGTTCGTGCGATCTTTATGGGATTCGCTCTACTTTTCTACATCTTCGATATCCCAGGAACACTTCAGTTCTCCTACGCATTCCTTCTACTTCTTATATTTAGTTTCCTTAAGGTGATGCGAAGCGCTAAGAAAGTATTGCGTTAGCCACGATTTCAGCGCTCAGACCTACCAATGGCAATCCGCCTCCAGGATGTGCAGAACCACCAACG
>CAFAZZ010000011.1_pt1 | contig 15865 bp, 12 predicted proteins | sample 7267931 | NCBI WGS metagenome assembly CAFAZZ01 (sample SAMEA6814014, study PRJEB35770) | uncultured Actinomycetes bacterium | biome: Freshwater; feature: Freshwater reservoir; material: water | place: Czech Republic | collected 2016-04-20 | depth 30m m | reverse complement strand
CCAGATTTCCTTTCGCAGAGATAACGCCGACAAGCTCTTTACTGGTTGGCACCTTTGCATAGATGCCATTATCAATTTTGAATCCAACCGGTGGCCACGGTGGTTTTGGCGAAGGGGATACTGAAATTTTCTTACGAGGTTTTGGTTTCGGCTTTGGCTTTGGTTTAGCTTTAATGGAAACTTTTGTAGTCGGCTTTGAGGAAGCGCTTGTAGTGGGTTTGGAGCTTGCCTTAACTGTTGACTTGGCCGTTGCTTTGGCCGTTGCTTTGGCCGTTGCCTTCACAGTCGGAGTCGGAGATGGCTTCTTTGTGGCAGCAACTGCCGAACTTCCTGAAAACGCCAAAGCGAATGCAAGGAAGAGTGAAAGTTTTTTCAATCGCGCTCCCACTTGAAACTTCGTATTGCCCAGATCAGACCGACTACGAGCCATGCAGCAATAATGGCAAAGGTGCGACCAGTTTCCCAATTGCCGGCGACTTCACGCGTAGCAAATGAGTCAGGAAGAAAGACAGAGCGCGCTCCCTGAGTCATCCACTTCAAAGGGAAGATAGCTGCTACTTGTTGCATCCAATGAGGAAGATCGGTGAAGATAAAGAAAACGCCGCTAAAGAATTGCAGGACGATAACAACAGGAGACACAACTGCAGATGCACCGCGGCCACTCTTTGGAACATTAGAAAAAGCAATGCCAAGAATTGTCGAACAAGCACTTCCGAGGACTAACAGAGCAACAAGCAATAACCATTTATCAATACTTCTTGGAAGATGTACCCCAAAGAATGCAATTCCTGCTGCAAGTAGAAGAAAGACTTGAACGAGCATGCTGAGCGTCACCAAGATTGCCTTACCGATGAAATAGCTGCTGGCTGGCATTGGGGTTCCGCGCAAGCGCTTTAACGTTCCAAAATCTCGTTCTACTGGAATCATAATTGCAAGCTGCTGAAAGCCCGTATTAACAAGACCAGATGCGATCATTCCAGCAACAAAGTACTGGCTAAAAGTGACACCTTCGGATATTGAATTAGAAAAAACAGAGCCAAATATTGCAAGCAAAATGAGAGGGAAGAGCATTGTGAATACCACGGATTCGCGCTGTCTCAAGAATTGCCTAATTTCAAGACGTCCTCGCTCTATTCCGATTGAGAGCGCTGTTGGCTTACGCATGATCAACCCCAATCATTTCGAGGTAAATATCTTCCAATGAGGCTCGCTTTACATTTAGTTCTGGAATCTCTCCACCAAATTGCGCACTGAGCGAAGCAACCAGTGCCGTTGGGTTAGCCGATTTTTCGCTACGAATATCTTGGCCATCTCTCCACGAAACTGTCGCCAGAGATGTAGCTCGACCTCCAAGTTGGTCTGGGGTGGCAATCTCAATAATTTTTCCTCGATTGATAACAGCAACTCGGTCAGCAAGCGCTTCTGCTTCATCAAGGTAGTGCGTCGTTAAGAGAATCGTTGCACCTTCGTCACGAAGTTTTCGAATTAAGTGCCAGAACGCACGACGTGCTTCTGGGTCAAAGCCAGTAGTTGGTTCATCTAGAAAGATGAGTTCAGGATTTCCGATTATGCCTAAAGCAACATCGAGCCGGCGGCGCTGCCCACCAGAAAGTGTGCGACCTAGCGCATCAGATTTTTCTGTCAGCCCAACTAATTCAATGACATCTCGCGCATCCTTCGGATTCTCGTAATACATAGCAAAGTGCGAAACCGATTCAAAGACAGTCAGATCTCCAGCATCGTGTGTCGATTGCAGAACTATTCCGATGCGATCGCGCCAAGACTGGCCCGCATGCCCCTTGGTTGAGGGGTCAAAATCTAAAACTCGAACATCTCCACTGTCGCAATCGCGGAATCCTTCGAGAATTTCTACCGTCGTTGTCTTTCCGGCGCCATTGGGTCCGAGGAGGGCAAAGATTTCACCTTGTTCGATAGCCAGATCTACCCCGGCGACTGCTTGGGTGCTTCCGTAGCTCTTGCGAAGCCCCGAAACGCTAATGACCGTGCTCATATGGCTATCTTGTCACCGACTGAGAAAAAGTGCGAGAAAATAGGAGTATGAGCCCGCGTAAGAATTATCCCAAAAATCGCAGGCCGAAGAGTAATGACGAAGAGCGAGCACTCAATCCTTCAAATCAAAGTTTTGAAGAAGATGAGAATGGTCTCTGGATTGTTCGTAAGCTGACGGGATCTGCTGCAAATAAACCGTATCGATGCCCTGGGTGCGATCAACTTATTCCAATGGCAACGCCACATACCGTTGCATGGCTCGATGGGCAGGAAGATAATCGACGACACTGGCATAACGCGTGCTGGACCAAACGCAACAATCGTAGACCGCGCACAGAGCGCACTCGCAATGCACCGAGATTTTAGAAATTAACTAAAGCGACCTTTAAGTGCTTTAGTGATTCCAACAATGAGTTTGTCGCTTCCTGCGCTTCGAGAAAAACTCGTGAAGGCAATAGGCAATTGGAAACGTGCGCGAACTACTGTTCGAGGATAGGTAAATTCAAGAATTCCCTCAGGACCATGAATTCGACCGTAGCCACTATCTTTTACGCCACCAAATGGAACTGAATCCACAGCTGCAAATGAGATTACTGAATTAATTGCAACCATTCCGGTATGTAATTGTGATGCAATTTTCTTTCCTTGACGCTTAGACCAAATTGATGCACCAAGTCCGTAACGTGAATTGTTTGTGAGAGATATAGCTTCGGCCATATTTTTCACGCGATTGATGGCAATTGTTGGTCCAAAAGTCTCTTCAGTCATTGCGATGGAATCTTCAGGAACATCGCAGAAAATCACTGGCTCAACAAATGGAGCTTTTACTGAATCAGACCCTCCCATAAGTACTTTTGCACCACGAGCAATCGCATCATCGATATGGCTCTGAATAATTGGAATCTGCTTTGGCATAGTCGTTGGCCCATATTTTCCATGGCCAGGGGCACCGGGATGAATATCTCGAGCAATCTCCATTACCTTTTCAATGAACTTATCAGCGACTCTTTCGTCAACATATACACGTTCGGCGCCGATACATGTTTGACCCGCATTGGAAAATGCCGACCATACTGTTGCATCTGCTGCGCGCTTGATATCTGCATCATGCGCCACTATGACGGGATCTTTTCCGCCGCATTCGAGTACAACGGGGGTCATGTGTGAAGCGCAGGTAGCTGCCACAATCTTTGCCGTGCGAGTAGATCCAGTGAATGCCAATTTATCTACGCCACTCTCGCAAAGGAATTTTCCAGTTTCACCAAGGCCTGTGACGCATGTAAATACATCAGCGAGCATGGCTGAATCGATAAAGGACTGCGCGAGATATTCACCGACACCTGGTGTGTACTCACTTGGTTTGAAGACAACGGTATTTCCTGCAGCAAGTGCATACGCAATGGATCCGAGAGGAGTAAAGACGGGATAGTTCCAGGGGCCGATGACTCCAACAACTCCGACTGGTGAACGTTCGACAGTAGCTGACATATTTGCCATCAATAAACCAGGGGAGCGATGAGACGTACGCATGACAGATTCCGCATGGCGCGCAGCCCATGCGATATGTCCGGCAGCAAGAGATGCTTCAAGTTTTGCATCGCTTATTGGCTTTCCAGTCTCTAAAGAAACAATCTCAGTAAGCGATTCGATATTGGCTAGTAAATCTGTGCTCCACTTCAGCAATACTTTTCGACGGCCGCGGAATCCGAGATCTCGCCATTCTTGCGAGGCGGTACGTGCGCGGTCGACTGCAGCATGAACCGCTGCTTCGCTAAATATTTCGTGCGAAGCAATAACCTCGTCAGTGACCGGATTGTGAGAATCAAAAGTTGAAGTTTGTGAGAGAACCATAAGCAAAGACTAGACTGCAACCATGTCGGAACCAATCCGCCCCAGCACAATTCTTCCCGGTTTACGTACTCCCTTTACCGTAAAAACCGAAGATGGCCAGACTCTTATCGGTGAGGTCAGTGCACCGATAGATAACCCAACTTCTGCAATTCTCTGCTGCCACCCCAACCCTACGGGCGGCGGAATGATGGATAGTCATATCTATAAGAAGGCAGCCAATCGCCTGCCCGCGATGGCTGGAATTACTGTCATTCGTTTTAATACCCGCGGTACTACGAGTGAAGCAGGAACCAGCACTGGTTCTTACGACAACGGTCGTGCTGAAAAATACGATGTCGAAGCGATGATTCGTTACTGCTTCGACACTCTTGGAATCAAAGAGCTGTGGGTAGTTGGCTGGTCTTTCGGAACAAGTATCGCGATTAGTCATGCACGAGACCTGCGAGTAAAAGGGTTGATTCTTTTGAGTCCTACATTGCTCGATATCGTTGAAGGTGATCTAGAATTTTGGGCTGCTGATGGAAGGCCTATAACTGCATTGATTCCAGAATTTGATGATTATCTAAAACCTGAACAAGCAAAGGTACGTTTTGCAGTGATTCCTCAGATCGAATTAATTCCTGTCGATGGCGCAAAGCATCTATGGGTTGGTGAACCTTCGGTGCATCGAGTCTTATCTGAAATTACGCGCATTGTTGCGCCAGCACGACTTCCGCTTCCAACCGAAATTTAGGACTTTTCAGCTCGAGGGAAGACAACTTCTTCGAGAATTAAAATTATTGATGCCGCAACAGGAACTGCCAGCAATCCACCCACTAGGCCAAGAAGTGAAGTTCCAATCATTGCCGAAATGATGGTAACTGCACCCGGAACAGCGAGAGTTCTCTTCATGATCTTTGGAGTAATTACGTAGTTTTCAACTTGAACATATACGACATACCCAATAAATGCTGCCGCACCTATGGTGACAGATTGAGTTAAGGCAATGATTGTGTACACCGCAGAACCTATGAAGTGTCCAATTAATGGAACCAAGCCACAAATAAAGATGATTATTCCGATTGCAATCGGAGATGGAAGACCCAAAATAAAGGCGAGCAGAGTCATAAAAATCGAAGCAAAAAACGAGACCAAAATTTGGCTGCCCACAAAGGCGCCAACTCTTGCGATCACAGCATCAGCTAGTGCTGCGATACGCGGCCTGCGGGATGCTGGTACAAGTTTGAGCCCAAGTTCAGTCGCCTGAGGAAGAGAGGTAATGAAATACAGCGTGAGCACAATAATTGTAAGAGCTGTAAATGTTCCTGAAAGCACACTCTTACCTACTCCAATGACACCTCCGAAGGCAGAAATAAGGAGCGTTCCATCAGAGGTTACCGAACTCAGTTTTTTCTGAAGAGTATCGATTATTCCGTAATTATCATTGAGATTAGCAATTGTTGTATTGTTCTTAAGATTTTCTAGCAACGAAGGCGCAGCTTGAATGAGGTGTGTTCCTTGCGAAATAAGCGGTGGAACCACAAGTGCAGCAAACAGTCCGACAAAGACGATGACTACGACAAAGATTACTGCTACTGCACCGGCGCGAGATAGTCCTCGCTTACGAATCGCTTCTACTGCTGGGTTGAGGCCAGTCGCAAGAAATAGCGCAACTAAAATTAAGACAAATACTTGGCTAGCACTTGCAAGTGCGCGCATCAAAACAAATGCACTGAGAGCACCGATAGTTGCAACAAAACCGAAGTAAAAAGGATGTCCGCGGTCAATCGGAGCACCTGCGGCACCGAAATCTGGAATAACGGGTGATTCTTTTGGTTTTCTCTTCATGCGCTCTGAAATGGCCATGATTTATTGTAAAGCGTAAGAGAGAATAACCCCCATGGCACTTCGTATTACCGGACTCGGCGAGGAAATCGCGGCGGTTACTGGCCTGCCCTGGAGCATTCCTCTCGAGGAGTGGCCAGAGGATCCAGCCCTTGCCGAGAAGCGCGGAATCTCGCGCCACATAGTTCGACTTGTCCGGTCAACTGATGATCCAGAATCTGAAGTTTATGCAGTCAAAGAGACTGTCTCTGAATTTGCAAATCGCGAATATAAAATTTTACGCGAGCTCAAGCAGCTCGATTCTCCAAGTGTTCAATCAATTGCCGTTATCGAGGGTCGTACAGATAAAGATGGAGAAGAGCTTCCTTGCGCTTTAGTCACTCGATTTTTGCCGTACTCACTTCCATTTCGCGTTGTGCTCAGTGATAAAGCTGTAACGGCTGAAGATGTCACCCTGATGGCCAATGCACTTGCGCTTTTGCTTGTGCGACTGCATCTACTCGGATTTTGGTGGGGAGATTGTTCGCTCTCCAATACATTGTTCCGTCGCGACGCAGAAGGATTTGCAGCATATCTAGTGGATGCCGAGACAGGTGAATTTCAAAAGACGCTCACATCAGGTCAACGCGAACATGATTTAGAGATTGCACACTTTAATGTGGCAGCAGAACTCGAAGACCTTCAGCTCTCCGGTGTGCTCTATCCAGGTATGGATCCAATTCGTGCAAGCACCGCACTTATCAAGCGCTATCACCGACTGTGGTCTGCGCTTAAAGATCGACAAGTCTTAGATCCAACTGACCGGCATGCGGTTGAAAGAGCGATGCGCCAACTACACGATTTAGGTTTTGCTGTCGAGGAAGTTTCGGTATCTATGGAAGAAGGCGAGAACGCAGGCAAACTTGTATTCCAGCCCAAACTTGTTGCTGCGGGATATCACAAGAATCGTCTCCGCGAATTGATGGGGTTAGAAACAGAAGAACTTCAAGCAAAACGTTTGCTCGCATCCTTTGACCGGTTCCGGGGCCGTGAAAAATCTCCGAAGCCGCCAATGTCTGATTCAGCGAAACGATGGCTTGATGAAGTATTTAGACCGACGGTAAGCCTTATCCCACCGGAGCTTGAGGGACGTATTGAATTGGCGCAATTTTTCCATGAAGCGCTAGAGCATCGCTGGTACTTAAGCGAACGCGCCGGCCATGATGTTGGACTAGAGTTCGCAGCGAAATCTTATGTTGCAGAAATACTGCCGTACCGACGCGACTCAGGAGTAGATGTTCGAGTCGATGGCGCTATTTAGCATCAATTATGTGCGAGTGAGGGATTAGTAATGAGTTTGCCACCGAATTTTTCTCAAGCAGTTGACTTGAGTTCACTGAAAAAACCGGCAGCTGATGTGACTTCCCCTCTCCCCGGAATCGAAGTGACTCCGCTCAACCTTCAGGCTGAAGTTCTCCCACTCTCAAATACCAAACCTGTAGTTGTGATTTGTTGGACACCACGATCCAGCGAGTCGGTAGAACTCATACGCATGCTTGGAAAGTTTGAAGCCGATGATGCTGGCCAGTGGTTGCTCGCTCATGTCAATATCGATGAACAAGCACCCGTTGCACAAGCGCTCCAAGTTCGAACTATTCCGTATGGCGTCGTGTTTATTGGCGGACAGGCAGTTCCCTTCCTAGAGCAACCACTAACAGAGTCACAACTTCGAGAAGTAGTGACAAAAATTCTTGCAGTTGCGGCTCAGCAAGGTATAGGCGAAGAACCCGTTGAAGCAACAGAGCCAGAAGAAGATGAAGCATTAGCGGCTTTAGATCAAGGCGACTACGAAACCGCAGAAGCTGCGTACAAGAAATTACTTGCTCGCAAACCGCATGATTCATATGCAAAGTTAGGACTTGCCCAGGTGCAATTATTAGCTCGCACGCATGGGGTAGATGCTGCAAAGGTGATGGAAGATGCAATCAAGCATCCAGACGATATCGAGATACAAATTCAATGCGCTGATGTCGAAGTAATGAGTGGCTATCTAGAGCCAGCCTTTGAAAGACTCTTGCGTCTTCTGATGGTTTTGCATGGCGATGAACAGAAAATCGTCAAAGATCGACTTCTAGAGCTCTTCGCCTTGGTCGATCAAGCCGATCCAAGAGTTATTAAAGCTCGTGCCCAGCTCGCAAACGCCCTATTTTAATGAGAAGTGAATTCCACTAATGGCAAAAGATCTTGATCACTCTATAGAGCAAAAACTTCTTCACACTCTCTTCTTCCTCTTTGGTTTCGGAATCATGGCTTGGGTTCCCAGATTTCCCGAACTGAGGGCACATCTGGGACTTGAAAACGGTGCATTTGGTTCGCTTATGAGTACTGGGTCCGTAGGGGCATTTTTTGGCTTACTTACAGTGGGTCACATCATTCATAGATTCGGTGCCTTTAAGGTCACGATTGCATCTATTGTGATTCTCTTCTCAAGTTTGGCTGTTCTAGTTCATGTTCAATCTAGTTTTCTTTTTCTCATTTTCAATATCAGTTTTGGATTTGGAATCACAGCAGTCCATGTATGTCTCAATAGCCAAGGATTTCACTTCCTGGAGCGAAGTAAGATAAATCTGATTACAAGTACTGCGGGCTATTGGAGCGCGGGGTCACTAGTCACCGCAATAGTTTCGGGGTTACTTGTTGGTCGCGTCGGACTTATTACTCATATGCAACTCTTGTCTGTCGTTCTTGCGATTTCAATGATCAGCATTGTGATTCGATTAAAATCAGTACTTCTGGAATCAAATAAAGATTCAGCGAGTGATTACTCAATCAAGCAAATTTTCACAGGATTTCGAATCGATTGGCCAGTAAGTCTTGGAATGGCCTGCGTTGTTTATCTTGAATTCGCGCTAGGCGACTGGGGAACGATTTTTACAAAGGATCGTCTTGCAGTCTCAGGCGGGCTTAGCACTGCGCCTTTTATAGTTTTTACTGCCATGATGATTTGCGGCCGCTTACTGGTGCATCGACTTCAGAGAGTCAATCCAATTCATGTCTTGGTAAGGCGTGCTGCGCTATTGGCGGGATTTGGATTTGGAACTTCAATCGTCACAGCGACCTTGTTGCCTGATTCACTTAAATGGTGGTCGTACGGTTTATTTATACTCGGATTCGCGATTGCCGGGCTGGGATCTTCATTTGCTGGACCTGCATTCTTCGCAGCTGCCAATCGGCGCTCCTCGCTTCCAAGTGCTGTGGTGGTTGGGCAATTCGGTGTAGTAAATAACGTCCTTTTATTTGGAATTAAGTGGATAGTTGCCTGGACTATTCAATTTACAGGCTCTATAGCTTTGGCGATGATGATTCCAACGGCGATGATGTTGGCAACTGTTTTCTTTGTAGATTCCCTTAAAGAGGGATCAAAATCTAAGGTTTAAACTCGTTCAAACCAGACTGTGGCAAGTGGTGGAATTCGAACCGTGGCGTACAAGTTGGTATCAACGTCAACTGCAAATGAATCATTCGTTATACCGCTTCCTCCATATTTGAAGTCATCTGTATTGATGACTTCACGCCAGACCCCAGACACTGGAAGGCGAAGTGAGTACTGCTCATGCGGCACGGGTGAAAAATTGGATACGCATACAACAGGGACTCCCTTATCCGACCACCTAACAAAGGCCAAAGTATTTCCTGCACCATCGTCTCCGATGATCCATTGGAATCCATCTGCGAAGATATCTTTCTCCCAAAGCGCAGGAAGTTTCTTGTAAACCGTATTGATGTCCCTGAGCGCCTTTTGAACTCCGTTATGTTCTGCAAACTCTGTGAGATACCACTGCAAACCTGCTTCTTGATTCCACTCGTCGTTTTGTGCAAACTCCTGCCCCATAAAGAGCAACTTCTTTCCTGGGTGAGCCCACATAAAGCCATAGAGTGCTCGCAACGTTGCTAATTTTTGCCAGCGGTCGCCGGGAAATTTATTAACGAGTGAACCTTTCCCATGTACAACTTCATCGTGTGAAAGCGGCAACATGAAATTCTCAGACCATGCATAGAGAATTGAGAAAGTAATTTCATTATGGTGATACTTACGATGGATTGGTTCGTGTTGCAGGTATTCGAGAGTGTCGTGCATCCAGCCCATATTCCACTTAAAGCCAAAGCCCAGGCCGCCACCGGATGTCTCCTTGGTAACACCACCCCACGCAGTAGATTCTTCAGCGATCATCATGATGCCTTGGTGGTGTTTATAAGCCGTTGAAGTCGCCTCTTGTAGAAGCTGCACTGCTTCGAGGTTTTCGCGACCACCGAATTTATTGGGCAACCATTCGCCTTCTTTGCGTGAGTAATCCAGATAAAGCATCGAGGCAACTGCATCAACGCGCAGACCATCGATATGGAATTCCTCTAACCAATATAAGGCGCTAGCTACGAGAAAATTACGAACTTCATTACGTCCAAAGTTGAAGATTAATGTTCCCCAGTCAGGATGTTCGCCTAGACGTGGATCTGCATGTTCGTAAAGAGCAGTGCCATCAAACTTTGCTAGCGCCCATTCATCTTTTGGAAAGTGTGCAGGGACCCAGTCGAGGATTACTCCAATGCCGGCTTGATGAAGTGCATCTACAAGAAAGCGGAACTCATCGGGTGATCCAAAACGGGATGTCGGAGCAAAGAATGATGTGACTTGGTATCCCCATGATGGTGAGTAAGGGTGTTCGGTGATGGGCAAAAATTCAACATGTGTGAAATTTTCTTCCTTTACATACTGAACAAGCTCTTCTGCCATCTGAATGTAGGAAAGACCAGGGCGCCACGAACCTGCGTGGACTTCGTACACGGAGACTGCAGAACGCCACGGTTGATAGCTCTTACGGCTCTCCATCCATTGTGCGTCTTGCCATGTGTAAGTGGATTCGGTGACAACTGATGCAGTGCGAGGTGGATGTTCGGTTGCGCGCGCCATCGGATCTGCGTGATCTACCCAATGCCCGCTGACAGTGCAGATGGCAAATTTATAACATGTGTTTGGCCCTACATCTGGAATAAATATTTCCCAGATTCCAGTAGAACCAGCTCGAACCATGGGATGTGTATTGCGATCCCAGAAATTGTGATCACCCACCAAGCTGACAGCTTGAGCATTAGGTGCCCAGACTGAAAATGCGGTTCCGATTAAAGTTCCATCTGCGTCACGTTTTATATGTGCGCCAAGAACATCCCATAAACGCTCATGACGCCCCTCGGAAATCAAATGGAAATCGAGTTCGCCCAGCGTTGAGTATGGATTGAGATAAGAACCGTCGGGGAGAAAGGTATTTTCTTCGCCCGCTTTATCGCTTTTGAAGATGCGGGAGAAAAAAGACATATGCAATCTTAAAGCTTAACCTGCGCGATGTGAACAACTTTGCCAGACAACCTCGTCGGATCAAGGCGCACATATGTGTGCGCCGACCAGTTATACGAAGTTCCGTCTATCAAATCTGTCACTTCAAAGTTCTCTTGAGTTAACCCTAGTTCTGTGAGATTCCAGTGCACTGTGGTTTCTTGTGCAAATGAAGGGTCTAGGTTCACAACTATCAATATGAGGTTATCGCCATCACGTTTTGAGTATGCAATGATCGATTCATTGTCAGTTGTATGGAATCGAAGGTTACGAAGTCGTTGTAAAGCAACATTTCTCTTTCGAATTGAATTGAGTTGGGTAATAAATGGTGCAAGAGTTAATTTCTTTTTCGCGGCCCCATCCCAGTCGCGGACTTTGATTTCGTACTTTTCTGAATCGATATATTCCTCGCCGCCTTCTTTGAAGCGACGGTGCTCGTAGAGTTCATATCCGGCATACATTCCCCACGATGGAGTAAGTGTTGCTGCCAGAGCTGCACGGATTGCAAAGATTGCTGGATTTCCTGACTGCAAGTGAAACGGCAGAATGTCTGGAGTATTGACCCAAAAATTTGGCCTAAAGAAAGCGCTAGTTTGCCGCGAAACTTCAGTTGCGTACTCAATGAGCTCTTGCTTGCTAGTGCGCCACGTAAAGTATGTATAAGACTGATGGAATCCAGCCTTGCCCAGTGCGTGCATCATCGAAGGCTTTGTAAATGCTTCGGCTAGGAAAATTACATCTGGGCTTTCTAAATGAATTGTCTGCATAATTTCTGCCCAGAAATGAACAGGTTTAGTGTGAGGGTTATCCACTCGAAAAATAGAAACTCCTTTAGAAATCCAAAGTCTCAGAATTCGTAAGGTTTCAGCAACAATTGCCTTGTAGTCGTTATCGAAATTAATCGGATATATATCTTGGTATTTCTTCGGTGGATTTTCCGCGTAGGCAATCGAACCATCAGGTCGAGTTGTAAAGAATTCTGGATGTTCCGTTACCCAAGGATGATCAGGCGATGCTTGGAGAGCAAAGTCCATTGCTACTTCAAGACCATTCTTCTTTGCAGCTTTTACAAAATTTTCAAAATCGACCATAGTCCCGAGCGCCGGGTTGATGGCATCGTGCCCACCTTCCTTATTTCCGATAGCCCATGGAACTCCCGGATCCGCAGATGTAGGTGTCAAACTGTTGTTCTTTCCCTTGCGAAAGTTGGTGCCGATTGGATGTACTGGCGGCACGTAGAGAATGTCAAAGCCCATTGCCGCAACAGCGGGAAGACGTTTTTCAGCAGTCTGGAAAGTGCCACTGATAACGGAGCCATCTGCTGCAATCTTTGCACCTTCGCTACGGGGAAAGAACTCATACCAAGAGCCAACAAGTGCACGTTCATGGTCTGCTCGTATTGGATAGTGGTCGGTCGAAGAAATTAGACGTCTTAGAGGATGAGCAGCGAAGTAGCTGCGAATATCTTCCGTTGATGCATGTGAAAAACGATTCATTGCAGCCATCGTTGTATCACCAAGAAACTTTATGGCTGGAGCAAGTAAATTCTTGGCAGATGGATCTTGAGATAATTTCTCTTCGAATATAAGGCGCCCAATTGTGCACATGAGCTCAGAATCAATCTCTGCTGGAATTTTAATCTCTGCATCATGAATCCACGTAGCAAAGGGGTGATCGTACGAATCGATAGTAAATGTGTAATCGCCTTGTTCGGGGATTCGAACTGACCCAAGGAAACGATCTCCGCCATGCCATTCTTCTCGCATAACTGTGCGGGAAAGCTCTTTCCCGCTCGCGCTGTATAGGACTACATCTGCACCGAGTAGATCATGGCCTTCACGAAATATGGTTGCACTTACTGGTATTTCTTCCCCTGCAATTGCCTTAACAGGAACGAAATCTCCCCCAAAAAATACTGTGGGGGAGATATCGGTAACTGGAATTCTATTAATCAACCTGAACCTTCAGTGTTGCCGGCATCTGCTGAGCGCACGTCAAAAATACGATACTTATCAATAGCTTCTTGCACTACAGATTCTTTTACTTCGCCGGCCTTTGCAAGCTCTGCAAGAGTTGCGACAACGATTGATTCAGCATCAACCTTGAAGTGACGACGAAGAGCGCCGCGAGTATCGGAAAGACCGAATCCATCGGTTCCGAGAGAGTGGAATGCATTAGGTACCCAAGGTGCGATTTGATCCTGGACCGCGCGCATAAAGTCTGAAACCGCAATGACTGGACCTTGGGTTCCTCTTAATTTATCTGCGACATAAGCAGTCTTCTTATTCTTTGGATTGAGCATGTTGTGGCGATCGACTTCTAGACCGTCGCGACGTAATTCATTCCATGAAGTAACAGACCAGACAGAGGCTGCAACGCCCCAATCTTCGGCAAGAAGCTTCTGCGCCTTGAGGGCCCAGTTAACTCCAACGCCCGATGCAAGTAGTTGTGCATTCTTCTTACGCTGCTTTGAAGCACCAGCGTAGAGATAAATTCCCTTAAGCAGACCATCGAGATCCAAGTTGTCTGGTTCTGCTGGCTGCATATATGGCTCGTTGTATACAGTCATGTAGTAATAAATGTTTTCGCTGTTTTCACCATACATACGACGGAGACCATCTTTAAAGATATGTCCGACTTCGTATGCAAATGCTGGGTCATAAGCAACCACTGCTGGATTTGTTGCAGCAAGTAGGTGTGAATGGCCATCTTCGTGTTGTAAGCCTTCACCATTCAGGGTTGTGCGTCCTGCTGTAGCACCAAGTACAAAGCCACGGACTAACTGATCGGCTGCGGCCCAGAAAGCATCACCTGTGCGCTGGAACCCAAACATTGAGTAGAAAATGTAAATCGGAATCATTGGCTCGTTATGCGTGGAGTAGGAAGAGCCCACCGCAGTAAATGAAGCGACAGATCCCGCCTCGTTGATACCTTCGTGAAGGATTACTCCGGATGTTGATTCCTTATAAGACAACATCAATTCACGGTCGACTGCCATGTACTGCTGTCCATGCGGTGAGTAAATCTTTAGGGTTGGGAACAGTGAATCAAGACCGAATGTGCGAGCTTCATCAGGAATAATCGGAACAAGGCGGTTACCTAGTCCTGGATCCTTAATAAGGTCCTTGAGCATTCGAACAAATGCCATTGTTGTTGCAACTTCTTGCTGACCTGAACCTCGTCGCACAGATTCGTATGCAGAATCGGCAGGCTGAGGAAGCGGACGTGAAACTTTACGACGGCTTGGGATAGATCCACCGAGTTCGCGACGACGTTCTTCGAGGTACTTCATCTCGGGAGAATCAGCGGGGAAGCGATAGTACGCAGGTGTGTACTTATCTAACTTGTCATCGGCTAATGGAATTTCAAGACGATCGCGGAATTCGATGATGTCTTCAAGAGTCATCTTCTTCATCTGGTGTGTTGAGTTACGTCCCTCGAAGTGCGAGCCAAGAGTCCAACCCTTAACTGTCTTAGCCAAAATAACTGTTGGGCGGCCATTCTTCTCAGTGGCAGCTGTATATGCGGCAAAAAGTTTGCGATAGTCATGTCCACCGCGCTTAAGGTTCCAGATTTGATCATCTGAGTAATTAGAGACCATTGCGGCAGTGCGTGGATCGCGATTAAAGAAGTGCTCGCGAACAAAAGCCCCACTTTCTGCCTTAAATGTCTGGTAATCACCATCAAGAGTGGTGTTCATCAAATTCACCAGTGCACCTTCGCGGTCTTGGGCAAGAAGTGGATCCCAGCCGCGACCCCAGACAACCTTGATGACATTCCATCCGGCTCCGCCGAAGATAGATTCAAGCTCTTGAATAATCTTGCCGTTTCCGCGCACAGGTCCGTCAAGGCGCTGCAAATTACAGTTAACGACGAAAGTTAGATTGTCGAGCTTCTCGCGCGATGCCAAACCAATTGCACCTAATGTATCGACTTCATCCATTTCGCCATCGCCAAGGAATGCCCAAACGTTCTGATCGCTAGTGTCCTTGATTCCGCGGTTATGTAGGTAGCGATTAAAGCGCGCTTGATAAATTGCATTGATTGGACCAATACCCATCGACACAGTTGGGAATTGCCAGAAGTCCGGCATTAAACGTGGGTGAGGATATGACGATAGCCCGCCACCTTCGTGAGAAAGTTCCTGACGGAAACCATCAAGTTGGTTTTCGCTGAAGCGACCTTCAAGGAATGCACGTGAATACATTCCTGGAGATGCATGACCTTGGAAGAAGATTTGATCTCCGCCACCGGGGTGATCTTGTCCGCGGAAGAAGTGGTTGAATCCAACTTCATAAAGGGCTGCAGATGATGCATAGGTAGAAATATGTCCACCGACGCCAATACCTGGACGCTGTGCGCGGTGCACCAAGATTGCTGCATTCCATCGCACTGCGGCGCGAATACGCCGTTCGATATCTTCATCTCCTGGAAATTCTGGTTCATTCTCTGGAGAAATAGTGTTGATGTAATCAGTTGTTCGAAGGTCAGGCAGACCAATCTTTTTCTCGTGCGCTCGCTTTAAAAGTTGTAGCATCAAGTAACGAGCGCGAACTGGGCCAGCAGCTGTCAGAGCTGCGTCAAAGGATGCCTGCCATTCAGCCGTCTCAGAAGGATCTGTATCTACTAATTGGTCGATTATCTGATCTGGCGATCCAGCGAATTCGGTCATACCCGTATTCTCGCGCCAAAGGGGGATGAGCGCAAAAAAATCGGCTGTGAGGCAGGTTAAACCCTTGTAAATATCCGTCTCATCCGTTGGACTTATCCCGTGGCAATGCGCATGGGTTTTGCTAAAGGAGAGCTCATCCT
>CAFAZZ010000010.1_pt1 | contig 16183 bp, 17 predicted proteins | sample 7267931 | NCBI WGS metagenome assembly CAFAZZ01 (sample SAMEA6814014, study PRJEB35770) | uncultured Actinomycetes bacterium | biome: Freshwater; feature: Freshwater reservoir; material: water | place: Czech Republic | collected 2016-04-20 | depth 30m m | reverse complement strand
TTGCGAATAGGTCATCTTGCTATTTGCTGCCACTGATTTCGTGTTCTCTCGAACCTTATCGAAGACAACGACGGTGTCATACAACGAATACCCAAGAATTGTAAGGAATCCAATCACGGTAGCTGGAGTGACATCAAAACCAACCAAGGCATAAATGCCAACAGTGATCAAAACGTCGTGAACTACTGCGACGATCGCCGCAAGCGCCATCTTTGGTTCAAAGGCCATAGCCAAAAAGAGCATTACAGCGAGAAGAAAGGCAAATAGTCCATAGAGGGCTTTTCTAGTAATTTCCTTACCCCATGAAGGGCCGACCAGTTGAGTGTCAATTGATTCGGTTGTAACGCCGGAAGTTGAAGTGAGTGCGCTTTCAATGGCCTTTGATTGGTCTGGAGTTACTGCGCCTGTCTGTACTCGAACTTTAGTAGTACCAATTTTTTGAACAATGATTTCGCCTGGTATGCCGATTCCTTCAACTGCGCCACGTGCTTGTTCTACTGTCGCAGTTGGTTGAGTGACGGTATAGGAGGCGCCACCTTTAAATTCGATACCAAGGTGAAGTCCTTGAATAGCCAATGCCGCGATTGATGCGAGGATGAAGAGAGCTGATATTGAGTACCAACGCTTGCGTCGTTCAACAATATTGAAAGATGTCTCACCTGAGTAGAGACGGCCACCTAGACCTGAAAGTTTAGCCATGTGATTACGCCTCCAATGGTGTAGCTGTTTGTTTGCGACCAATGCTCTTCTCAGAGAAACCTGAGAGAGGATGGCCCGAAGCGAAGAAGTTCCACTTCGCTATGACTGTGACGATTGGCTTAGTAAAGATAAAGACAATCAAGAGATCGATGAGCGTCGTCAGACCCAGGGTGAAAGCAAAACCTCTGACGCCACCGACTGCGAAGAAATAGAGCAGGACTGCAGCCAGAATGGAGACAGCATCTGCAACCAGAATCGTATGTCGTGCTCGCGCCCATCCACTTTCTACCGCTGAACGAAGAGAACGACCTTCACGAGCTTCATCGCGAATACGTTCGAAGAAGACGATGAATGAGTCTGCAGTGATACCGATTGAGACAATCGCTCCCGCAATTCCCGCCAGCGTTAATGTGAATCCAATCGACTCGCCGAGTACCAAGAACAGCAGATACAAGATGGCGCCAGCAATTGCCAGGGAGCCAACCGTTACCAAACCAAGTGCTCTGTAGTAGATGAGTGAGAAGAGGAAGACCAGTATGAGACCAAGTGCACCAGCTAGTAAGCCCGCACGAAGCTGATCTGCACCGAGTGTTGGCGAAACTTGTTGAACTTCTCCGCGATCAAATGCGAGTGGAAGTGCTCCATACTTCAAAACATTTGCAAGGTCTTGCGCTTCAAGTTGTGAGAACGAACCAGTGATCTGAGCATTTCCGGAAGGAATTGCTTCATTGATTACAGGAGCTGAAACAACGAGGCCATCAAGAACAATTGCAACTTGATTTTGTGGAGAAGCAAGTGAAGTTACGCGACTTGTAAGTGAACCGAATGCCTTTGTGCCTTCGCCGTTAAAGGTAAGAAGTACATACCAAGCACTAGCTCCCTGTTGATCGATTCCTGCTGCAGCCTTGGAAACTTGACGACCAAGAACTTCCGCTGGAGCCAAGATGTACTTGCTCGCGCCACTGCGAGAGCATGCGACGATGACATCAGTCGGAGCATCTGCGCCGGTACCTTTTAGATTTGTTTGATTGGTGCAATCAAGTGCGGCGAACTTCAGATTTATTTCAGTCGAGACACCTGAAACGGGAGTTGCAGCTGTCGTGGTGTCGTTCGTAGCTAAGACGGAAGATTCGGCAAGAACCTGACGAAATCTAAGTTCTGCAGTTTGACCAACTAGATCGACCACACGTCGACCAGAATCTCCTGGAACCGAGATAACAATTTGACGGTTTGTGCCACTTCCCTGAGCGGTAACTTCAGACTCAGCAACACCGAGTGAGTTAACGCGCTGACGAATAATTGATACTGCTTGATCGATTGCCTCTGAAGTTATCTTGTTCGAGTCATTGGAGGCGCGTGGTTGAAGAGTGACGCTGGTTCCCCCTCGAAGATCTAGACCGAGACGTACCGACGATGCTCCCTGGACTAGGGCCGTTGCCAAAAGGCCGACAATGAAGAGCGCCAAAATTGCCAGGGCGCGTACAGGTCGACCAGTGGTCTTCACTGGTTTTGTAGGTGTGGACATAAGAGGAGAGTCTAGGCGTCGGGCGCTGGTGTGTCGAAAAGGGTCGCGATTCCTGGAGGTGGTGTTCGTCCCACATGCTCCCATCCCAACGCCGTAGCCACACGACCTCGTGGAGTTCGCGCCATAAAGCCATTTCGTACCAAGAACGGCTCAGCAACTGACTCGACGGTCTCTGTCTCTTCCCCCACCGCTATTGCAAGTGTTGATAGCCCCACAGGTCCTCCATTGAATCTCTCAATCAGAGCCAATAAAACAGATCTATCCAAACGATCGAGACCCTTTGCATCGACCTCGTACATATCTAAGGCCGCTTGAGCATCTGAGTGCGTGAGTGAATTTGATCCGTTAACTTGTGCGTAATCACGAACCCGTCTCAGTAATCTATTGGAGATACGCGGAGTACCACGAGAACGGCTTGCGATTTCACCAATCGCATCCTTGTCAATAGTCAGCCCCAAAAGAACTGCGCTCCGTGAAATAACTTCCTCAAGCTCTGATTCTTCATAAAAATCTAAGTGAGCCGTGAAACCAAATCGGTCGCGCAATGGAGAAGGCAGAAGTCCTGCGCGAGTTGTTGCACCTACCAATGTAAAACGCGGGAGTTGAAGTGGGATTGCAGTTGCACCAGGGCCTTTACCAACAACCACATCCACTCGAAAATCCTCCATCGCCAAATAAAGAAGTTCCTCGGCCGGACGTGGGAGACGGTGAATCTCATCTAAAAAGAGAATCTCTCCTTCGACCAGGGAAGATAAAATCGCAGCCAAATCTCCAGCATGTGTTATTGCTGGACCACTCGTAATACGAATTGGAGTTTGCATCTCTGAAGCAAGAATCATTGCAAGAGTTGTCTTTCCCAAGCCTGGAGGACCAGAGAGCAATATGTGGTCGGCTGCTGAATCACGTTTACGCGCCGCTCTAAGAAGTACATCAATTTGCTGACGAACTCGATGTTGACCAATAAAATCTTTGAGCGTTTTCGGGCGAAGAGCATGTTCAGCCGCGAGCTCATCTGTCGCGCTCTGCGGATTCACCACCCTCTCCTCATTCATCAACTTCGCCTTCCAGTTTGAAGGGCCCGCTTTAAGAGATCAGATAAATCTGCAGAAGCGGGATCAACGCCTTCTTCAGCATAATCGGCTAAAACTTTATTGATTGCGATATCGGAATCTTTCGCCGAAAACCCAAGTGATACGAGCGCTGAGCTCAATTGTTCTCGCCATAACGGCTGATGCATGCGCGCGTTCTCCGAAGTTCCAAAATCAGAGATCTTTCCTTTGAGTTCGAGGATTAAACGTTGCGCTCCCTTTCGACCGATCCCAGGCACTTTTTCAATTGCCTTAATATCCTCTTGCGAGATTGCTAGCGCTAAAGCTTGTGGTGAAAGAGATCCCATTATTGCAAGTGCCACCTTTGGTCCGATTCCCGAAACAGTTTGCACCAATTCGAAAGTGGCCCGAGTCTCTTCATCTAGAAATCCAAAGAGTGTAAGCGAATCTTCACGGACAACAAGTGAAGTGAATAGTTGAATAGGAGTACCGAGATTCAGTTGCGTACTTGTGTGGTGAGTAATTGAAACGCTGAGACCAACGCCTCCGACTTCAACGATTGCTTTATCAAGAGCGACCGAACGTACAATTCCGTTGAGAAGCGAAATCATTTCTTAACCAACTTTGCTAGACGCGATTTCTCTGCTTTGAGTGCAGCTTCAATTTTAGAGTTTCCACCACCACGCCAGATATGACAAATCGCAAGCGCTAAAGCATCGGTGCTGTCGACAGGCTTAGGAATCACATCTAAATTCAATAATCTTTTTACCATCTCGGCCACTTGTGCTTTATTTGCTCGCCCAGATCCTGTCACTGCAGCTTTGACTTCTGAGGGCGTGTGCATCATTACTGGTATTCCTCGACGTGCAGCCACCAATAGAGCTATACCTGCAGCTTGCCCGGTACCCATCACTGTCCGCACATTATGTTGGGAGAAAACTCTTTCTACTGCAATCACGTCTGGGGAATGAATAGATATCCACTCCTCGAGTTCGGATTCAAGCTGGAGCAATCTCTGTTCTAGTGGCAAGTCTGCTGCAGTGAGAATGACACCAACTGCTACGAGGGAAAGTGGCCTTCCGATGGAACCTTCAACGATTCCAATTCCGCAACGCGTTAGGCCAGGATCTACTCCAAGAACGCGTCTCTGTGGGTGGCTCATAACTTCTAAGCCTAGGACTTGAGCAGGAAAGAGTTAGGAAAGGCTCGCCATAACTTCGTCAGAGACATCGAAATTCGAGTACACATTCTGAACATCATCAAGCTCTTCTATCGCGTCAATCAATTCAAATACTTTCTGAGCGCCTTCGGCATCGAGTGGAATCTGCATAGATGGAAGGAATGACGAATCTGCGGACTCATAATCGATTCCAGAAGCTTGAAGAGCCGTTCGTGCAGAAACGAGGTCACTGGCCTCGCAGACAACTTCGAAGGATTCACCCAAATCGTTTACCTCTTCAACGCCTGCATCAAGTGCGGCCTCGAGAATTGAATCCTCGGTTACCGACGCAGTTTTGTTGACAATGATTACGCCTTTACGATTGAAAAGATATGAGACAGATCCTGGATCTGCCATCGATCCACCATTGCGGGTAACGGCAACGCGAACTTCTGAGGCGGCTCTATTTCTATTATCTGATAAACATTCGATCATGATTGCCACGCCATTTGGGCCATAGCCTTCGTACATAATTGTCTGCCAATCCGATCCACCGGATTCGAGACCCGCTCCGCGTTTAACGGCGCGTTCAATATTATCCGCCGGCATCGAGTTCTTCTTGGCTTTTGCAATTGCATCAAACAAAGTGGGATTTCCATCAACGTCTGGTCCACCATTACGAGCAGCTACTTCAATTGCCTTAATGAGCTTTGCAAAATTCTTTGCACGACGGCTGTCGATAACAGCCTTCTTGTGCTTAGTTGTTGCCCATTTGGAATGGCCTGACATTTGAACACCTCAATCGATATAAGCGAAAAATCTAACCCTTACTTTATCGGGCTTTGCAGATCTCATCAAAAAAGTAGCTATGCACGGAGCGATCACCTGTTAATTCAGGGTGGAAACTTGTGGCAAGGAGCGAACCTTGTCGAACCGCGACAGGGTGATGTGCAGCCGACGAAAGAACCTCTACCCCGGGCCCGACTTCTTCCACCCAAGGTGCGCGAATGAAGACTGTATGAAGAGACTTTCCATTAAATTCGATATCTGACTCAAAGGAATCGACCTGACGACCAAAGGCATTTCTGCGCACAGTGATATCAATACCGCCGAAAGTTTGTTGACCATCAATTCCGTCAAAAATTCGATCCGCTAAAAGAATCATTCCCGCACACGAGCCATACACGGGAAACCCAGATTTGATCTTTTCCCTAATCGGTAGGAGCAGCCCGAAAGACTCGGCTAACTTAATAATTGTTGTTGACTCTCCCCCAGGAAGGATAAGAGCATCAACTGAATTAAGTTGATCAACAGTTCGGACTTCTACAGGTTCATGTCCACATTCAGATGTCGACAGAACGTGCTCTCGAAAGTCACCTTGTAAAGCGAGAACTCCAACTTTCATAAAATCTTCAATGAGGCGTTGTTATATTACCAACCGCGCTCAGCGAGGCGGTGAGGGACCGGAATATCAGCAACATTGATTCCCACCATTGCATCACCCAATCCACGAGAAACATCGGCTAATACCTTTGCATCGTTGAAGAATGTTGTCGCCTTAACGCATGCGGCCGCGCGATGTGCAGGATTTCCCGATTTGAAAATTCCTGAACCGATAAAGACTCCGTCAGCACCCATTTGCATCATGAGCGCCGCATCCGCAGGAGTTGCGATTCCTCCAGCTGTAAAGAGAACAACGGGAAGCTTCCCGGTTTCTGCTACTTCCTTCACGAGTGCATAAGGAGCCTGAAGTTCTTTCGCGGCGACATACAGTTCATCTTCGCGCATAGAGGTAAGACGACGAATTTCGCCACCGATTGTGCGCATATGAGTCATTGCATTTGAAACATCGCCTGTTCCTGCTTCACCTTTGGATCGAATCATCGCAGCGCCTTCATTGATGCGTCGAAGCGCTTCGCCTAGATTGGTTGCTCCACAGACAAAGGGAACTTTGAAATCCCACTTATCAATATGGTTTGTGTAATCAGCAGGGGTAAGAACTTCTGACTCGTCGATGTAATCAACGCCAAGGCTCTCGATTATTTGAGCCTCTACAAAGTGGCCAATACGAACCTTTGCCATTACTGGAATAGAGACTGCTGCTTGGATTTTTGCGATCATGTCTGGATCTGACATGCGAGCGACTCCGCCTTGTGCGCGAATATCTGCAGGGACTCGCTCTAAAGCCATGACGGCGCAGGCACCAGCATCTTCTGCGATCTTCGCCTGTTCGACATTGACCACATCCATGATTACGCCACCCTTAAGCATTTCAGCCATGCCACGCTTTACGCGCGCTGTGCCAGTTGCTTCAGACATATTTCAACTCCTTGAAAGGTGACGGTAGGTCGCTCAGTCTACTTTGTTGCCGGCGATGGTGCATCCGCAGGTATTGTCGTAAAAACGGGAGCTTTATCCGTGAGGGCCACCCAAATCTGCCCTTTTGCAAAGGAAATCTCCGTGCCATCTAACGTTTTCCATATGGTGCCTGACGTCTCGTCCGCCCTTGTCCACGTTGCCTCGAAATACTTGCCATCACGCAAAATAAATCCGGTTCCGGTCCCGACAGTTGCTGAATACGGCGTAACTCCCCCGACTTTATCTTTGTAGATGGAGTCAGTGATTGAAACATTTTGAATGACTAAAGTTTTCGGACCAAGTTGGATTCCACTCGCTGCGAAGTCAGCAGTGCCCGACTTGTTGAGTAACCAGCGATTTTCCTCTTGGGACCACATTGCATCATAGGAACTTGCCGGCCATGATAAATGAACAGAAGAAATTGCTACTCCACCCTGTGGTGAATCACCAAACTTCCAACCCATATTCTTTGATGACGCAATGTTCAGCGCCTTATCTTTAGCAAATTCCATAATGAGATCTGCTCTTAACACCATTGCATATGGCGAAATCCTCGAATCATCATGTGTGTAGATAGTGGCTGAGTGCTTTTGTGCTCCCAAATCTTCGAGGTTTGCTGCGTCAATAACTGGGCGCATCTTTTTCTGTACCCCACTGTAAGCAAAACCCACATGTCCGTACTGGGCAAGAAGCTCTACATCGGAGATGCGCGCTGATCTGACTGGTCCAATTTTCTGTGGGATCTTTGAAGAGAAAATCGCTGCGAGTCGAGTTAGCCCGCCTTCAACCTGTTCAATGTAAACGATGTCAGCATCTTCTAAGCCAATCTGTGGCCGTGCCTGAGAGGTGTCATCAATCTTGACCACCAGAACAGGACCATCTCCTCCTGGTAAAGAACTGATTGAGTTTTCGGGAACCGAATCTATAAATGGAATGACGCTTGAGATTTGAGCTCGTGATGCTAAGAGCGCAACTATGACTATTGCTGCCGAAAGAAAAGCAGCAATACCAATAAGGGCGCGCCTAAAGGACATCGCCTTCAAATTCATATGTAACTGGTTCCGGAGCGGTGCCAGCTAGGCGAAAAATTCGATTGATGATCTTTTTTCTCACCAATTGCGTGCGGTTTACAGCGTCAACATGTATTGCCACGGCCATCTTGATCTTTTCCGTCAACTCCTGAAGTTCGCGGATGAGATCTTTTTCAATTTCTCCCGATATCTCGTTGGATGCTTCAAGTAAAATTCCAAGTGCTCCAGATAGTCCGGTCTCTGCCTGTGATCTATCTCGAACACTTGCCTCACGTGCTTGATGGGCTGCAAAGGTAAGAAGCATTGCTGAAGCCGGATCTGAAATTTCTGAGCGTGCGATTTCTATTGCAATCGCAGCTCGTCTCTGTAACAACCCGTCAAGATTTGCCCAACTGGTTTCTACCCGGTGGTGCAGGCGATCAAGTCGTGTGGCTGAATAGGAGAGATACCAAGCAGCTAGCGCAATGATGAAGAGAACCACAACAAATTTCATCAGCTCTGCCTTCCTAAGAGCTTATTCCAGGCACGATTTTCTGATGACAAGGTAACTCCTGAACCGCCGACCATCGCCATTTCATAAACATCATAAATCTTATCTGCAACTACATCCCAATCAAATGATTGTGCGTATTCCTTGCCTCGCTCAGCAATTTCTTGGCGGGTTGATTCATCCTTAAAGAGAGCAATTACTTTTGACGCTAAATCATCGGGGTCCTCGGAATTGAAAAGTGTTCCGTATTGACCGTGGCCTAGGAGTGAATCAAATGCGGGAATATCACTCGCTACGACAGAGGCTCCTGCTGCAAGTGCCTCGGCGAGAATTATTCCAAATGATTCTCCCCCAGTATTTGGTGCGATGTACAGACCTACTGAAGTCAAGAAATTTGCTTTCTCTTCTTCAGAAATTCTTCCCAAGAAAAAGAATCGGCTACGTAACGATGGTTGCATCTCTTTGAGCATTTCAGAGCTTTCACCTGGACCTGCCACAAAAATCTTGATATCCGGAATCTCCACAATTATCTGTGGGAGCGCAGCGATAAGCACCGAAAGACCCTTACGCGGTTCCTCGAATCGCCCTATAAATCCCAATGTATTTCCGGCCCACTTGGGATCGACTACACCATTTCGATACTTCGAAGCGTAGATTCCGTTGGGGACGACTATCGCATCTGTTTCTAAATGCTCTGTAAGAGTTTCGCGGGCCGCTTCACTCACAGCTATACGAGCTGTCAGTTTTTCAATCACGGGTTCGAGAAACGGCGCAACCGCAAATGTTACTTTCTGCCGCTTGGCCGCTGCGTGAAAAGTACCGACCATCGGGCCTTCAGCGGCCCAACACGCAAGTAAAGAGATGGATGGGATGGCAGGTTCGTGCAGATGCAAGACATCAAAACTTCCTTGTGAAATCCATTGACGAACTCGCGCAAAGGCAATCGGACCAAAAAGTACTCGCGCAACAGCACCGTTATATGGAATAGCGATAGGTCTTCCTGCGCTCGTGACGTAATCCGGAAGATTTTCATCATGAATGGCAGGTGCAAGAACGCTGACGAAATGGCCTTGCCGGATTAAATATTCTGCTAAATCTGAAACGTGGCTCTGTACACCTCCCGGTGTATCCCAGCCATAAGGACAGACGATTCCAATTCTCTTCTTCGATAGCGGCACAACTAGACCTCCGCATCTTTACGATCAGCGAAATCTCCATCAATCCAGATTCGTTGCAACATGTGCCAATCCTGAGGGCGACCCTTGATGCCCTTTTCGAAGAGTCGTGCAATTTCTTGCACGCATTGCTGAATGCGCTCTTCATCTGATCCGATTGACGAAAGTTCAACTGGCTCGAAATCTATATGGATTCCATTTTGCGTATACGAGACATGAGCGACCACTATGGGGATTCCTGTCTTGATATGCAACAGTGCAGGACCTGCTGGCATACGAGCTGGATAATTGAAAAAGTTAACATCTATTCCTGACTGCGATAAATCTCTATCTGCAACGAGTGCAATGAGTCGCTTTTCCCGAGCTCTCTTCATGAGAGTTGCGAATGAACGATTATCTAAAGACAGGACCTCAAAGCCCATGGATTCACGGTGTTGTAGGAATTTTAAGAATAGGGCCTCTGGCTTGAGGCGTTCAGCCACCGTGACTAACGGAATTCCTAGTGAGCAGAAGTAGGCGCCTGCATGATCCCAGTTTCCCGAATGCGGAAGTGCGATTACGACACCTTGGCCCTGCTTCATTGGGTCAATAAGGAGATTCTCATTTGTAGTAGTCACTGAACTTTGAATCTTGGAAGTAGACCAATCTTGAATTCTAAAAGTGTCACACCAATAGCGCATATAGGAGCGCATGGATTGCATTACTAGCTCTTCGAGTTCCGATTTCGAAAATTCAGGCGTAACTCGAGCAAGATTGGAGCGCAGACGTTGAATGCTCTTTCCGTTCCTTCTTACCAGTGAATCAGAAATCCACGAGAAGAGTGAATATGCCCATTTCTCTGGAACTTTACGGACTACCCACCATCCTGATAGATATGCGATGTACGAAATGCGTGCTTTCACTTGTTGCGCAACCCAACATAAACGGTGCGCATTCTTTGAATGACAGTAACGATTCCGAGTATGGCAAGTAGCCAGAAGCCAATCGCCAGCGCATAGTGAATATGAAGGCCATGCAACCCCACTGCAGCCAGAATTATTATGAGCCTTTCGGTCCGCTCCGCAATTCCGACTGAACACGGAATTGAAAAGCTCTCAGCTTTTGCGCGAATGTACGGAATCAAAAGCCCTGTAACTAAAGTAATTAAAGCGAGGTATGAGAGTTTGTCATCTTTTCGAATGAGTGGAACAAGGATGGTGATCGTGATGGCAAAGTCAGTTATACGGTCGACAGTGCTATCTAAGAATCCGCCCCATTGAGATGGCCCGCGATCAGAAATACGAGCCATGGCTCCGTCAAATAGATCGCTCAGAACAAAGAATGAGACGGCGATGGTTCCGTAGAGATATGACTCGCGAGTGTAGAAATATGCCGAAGAAGCAATAACTCCTATAGCTCCTAGAATCGTCACGAGATCCGGAGTGAGGCCTAACCGGATAGCCAAACGGGCCACTGGATTAATTAATCGAGTGACTGCCGGCTTGAGTGAGCTATTAATCATCGGCACCATCGTAGGCTTACCTTCATGTCTTCACCTAGTTCTACGCATGTGAACCGTATCCATGTATACGGTCATGCGAGTGCCTCCCCTCAGGCTATCGCAACTACATTCGGTGGTCAGCTTGCAAGTACTCCCGAGAGCGAATCCGACCTAGCAATTTTCGCCATCAATCCGGCTGCTGGAATTGATAACCCAACAATTGAGAACTGGGCAGCGCTAGATGACTTTCAAATTCCAAGAATTGTTCTCGTAAATGGCCTAGATGGACATGAACTCGATTTCGAAGATGCAGTCATGGTTGCGAATAGAGTATTTGATCAACTCGTGACTCCATTTCTAGTTTTGCATGATGATGCAGGAGAACCGATTGCTCTCATTCGAATGCAAGACTTACAAATTCTTGATTATTCAACAAATCCACCAACTATGCGCCACAGCGAACCCGAGCATGAAGAGCTAGTCCGAGAGTTCCGTGAAGAGTATTTCGACATGATGTCGGAGATGGACGAGGGAGCCTTTGCTGCTGGCATTATCTTTCCAGCGATTCCAATAAATCTTGCAAAAGGAATTGGTATAGATATCGTAAAGAGTTACATAGCCTCGCTACCAAGCGGAAGCTAATTCTTCACGCGTCATTGTTAGTAGTTGCGGAAGAACTTTTGTCCTACCAATGATTGGCATGAAATTAGCATCACCTGACCAGCGCGGAACAATATGTTGATGAATATGTGCTGCTACACCTGCCCCAGATATTGCTCCCTGATTCATGCCGAGATTAAATCCGTCAGCCTGTGAAACTTTTCGAATAGTTGCCATTGCATGCGCACTCAGATCCGTGATCTCATGCCTTTCTTCATCCGTTAAATCGGTGAGATCGGCAACATGTCGATAGGCGCAGACAAGCAAGTGGCCTGGGTTATATGGATATAGATTCATGACAACAAATGCGGTTTTACCCCGAGCAACAATCAAGCCATCTTCATCGCTCAAAGATGGAACTCGGCAGAATGGACACTCGACCTCATTGCCTTCGAGAGGACGGTTTTCGCCGCGAAGATAATCTAAGCGATGTGGTGCCCATAAGCGGTGCCATCCATCAGGCATTCCGACTCCATCAATCTCGCTCATAGCTAGGCCGATCTATACCTGGAGACGTTCGGAGACAATTTTCTTAATTTCTGCAATCGCTTCGGCTACCGGGATTCCATTCTTCTGGTCGCCGTTTCGATATCGGAATGAAACCGCTCCAGCTTTCATATCTTCTTCGCCAGCAATCACCATAAATGGAATCTTCTGTAATTGAGCATTGCGGACTTTCTTCTGCATGCGATCATCTGAAGAATCTAATTCGGCGCGAATGCCCGAAGACTTCATCTCTTTGATTACACCATTGAGGTAATCGGCAAAAGCATCTGAGACGGGAATCCCGACTGCTTGTACAGGTGCAAGCCATGGAGGGAACGCACCTGAGTAATGTTCTGTAAGCACTCCGAAGAATCTTTCGATAGAACCGAATAGTGCTCGGTGAATCATTACTGGTCTTTGACGCGATCCATCAGCTGCAGCGAATTCAAGTTCGAAACGTTGCGGAAGTTGAAAGTCGACCTGAATCGTAGACATCTGCCAGGTACGTCCAATTGCATCCTTAGCTTGAACTGAAATCTTTGGACCATAGAAGGCGGCTCCACCTTCATCTAAAACAAGTTCGAGATTTTGAGCAAGAGCTGCTTTACGAAGGGCTTCGGTCGCTTCGGCCCAGTCAGCATCTTCTCCAACTGATTTTTCTGGGTTTCGAGTTGAGAGTTCTAGATAGAAATCAACCAACCCGTAATCACGAAGCAAATTCAATACAAATGTCAGAAGTGAATCTAGCTCGCCTGGCATCTGTTCTTTGGTGCAGTAAATATGCGCATCGTCTTGAGTGAAGCCGCGGGCGCGAGTGATTCCATGCAAGACACCCGATTTTTCATAACGATAGACCGTTCCGAACTCAAAGAGTCTTAACGGAAGTTCGCGATAAGAACGTTGACGTGATTGGAAAATTAAGTTGTGAAATGGGCAGTTCATGGGCTTCATGTAGTACTGCTGCCCTGCGCGCTTGACCGTTCCATCGGCATGAAGTTCTTCATCCATGATCATCGGTGGATACATGCCTTCTGAGTACCAATCGAGGTGTCCAGACTTTTGGAAGAGAGCTGCCTTTGTTAAGTGTGGAGAATAGACAAATTCGTAGTTTTCTTCCTCATGGCGTTTGCGTGAGTAATCCTCCATCGCGCGACGAACGATTCCGCCTTTGGGATGGAAAACAGCCAATCCAGAGCCAATCTCTTCGGGGAAAGAGAAGAGATCGAGTTCCTGCCCTAAGCGGCGGTGGTCACGCTTTTCAGCTTCTGCTAACAACTCGAGATATGCATTGAGCTCGTCTTGCGAAGGCCACGCTGTTCCGTAGATTCGTTGCAGCATCGGATTCTTTTCAGAACCACGCCAATATGCAGCAGCGCTTCGCATTAACTTAAATGCTGGGATGTGCTTAGTCGACGGAAGATGCGGACCACGACAAAGATCAGACCATACAGGTTGTCCGTCGCGACCTAAATTGTCATAAATTGTAAGTTCGGTGCCACCGACTTCGACGTTGGTCTCATCGGTTCCGCCACCTTTAATGCCAATCAATTCACATTTATAAGGTTCGCGGGCAAGCTCCTTCAGAGCCTCGGACTCTGATGTGACCCTGCGTTTAAATCGTTGCCCCTCTTTAACAATCTTACGCATCGCACTTTCAATCTTCTCGAGATCATCGGCATTAAAGGGCTGCTGCGGATCAAAATCGTAATAAAAACCATCGGTAATCGGTGGGCCGATTCCAAGACGTGTTTGTGCAAAAACTTGCTGCACTGCTTGTGCCATCACATGAGCTGTGGAATGTCGAAGAACTGCCAGTCCCTCGGGAGAAGAGATTGATACGCCTTCAACCACATCGCCATCCGATAGGTCTGTCCATAAATCTTTGAGGACTCCATTTACCTTGCATACAACAATCTCTTTAGAATCAGAGAAAATCTGTGTCGGACGTTGATCGGCCTCAACATCACGAACTGTGCCATCGACAGTTATTGAGATCATGGACATGGGGTCAGCCTATCGAAACAGGTTGTGAGTGTGCGCGAATTTGGTCTTGTAAGTCCTGTGCTGCCTGGCCTATCTTCAATTTCATATCTCCGATATGCGAGATTGGCTGTGCAATCCGCAAACTCGAGACCAAAATCGCAGACTCAACGTCGGGTATTTCAGATACATGAATCGGTCTGACTTTAACGCCACACTCTTCGATCGCGATGGCTCGCATGATTCCCGGCAAGATTCCCGAGGTTATCGGAGGCGTGACCCATTCACCGGCGATCAAGAGAATAATATTTGAAACGGCAGTTTCGGTAATTTCGTTCTTCTCATTAAAGAGGATTGAGTCGTGAAAGCCTTCTTGATGTGCAGCCTCTATCAGGGCGAAGCGGTAGTCGTAGGGAAATGTCTTGTGTACTGCTCCAATCACAGTCTGCGTATAGAAATTCAATCGGGCAGGTTCAGTTAATTCAGTGTAAGAATCATGCGAGATATAGAGCAGCTCTTTGCCGAAACATAACCGCAATCGACCTACCTCTTGGGGATTTTCATGGATTGTCCGAAGAATCTCGCTACGAATGAAATCTTCCGAAGGGATAGCAATTCCAAGTTCAAGTCCGGATTCAAGAGCTCGTCGCATATGTCGACCTAATGCAATAGGACTTCCGTTTACTGTCTTGATCGTTTCGAAAATCCCGGAAGTTTTTGGAAATCCATAAGAATCGAATTCGAAATTTTTCATAGTTGGCCCCCTGCAATCGAAATCAAATGTCGGGCTTTAAGTTGAGTCTCTTCCCATTCACTCACCGGATCGCTCCCCCACGTGATTCCTGCTCCGGTTCCAAATCTGAGGACAGAGTCCCCCACATTCCAGAATGTCCGTATCGCAACCGATAACTCTGCGCGATCGCCGTGAACCCAACCCAGAGCACCGCAATAGGGTCCACGATCATTCTCATATTTTTTGATCAGGGCCCGAGCCGAACTCTTAGGCGCACCGCTGACAGAACCTGGTGGCATTGTTGCTTTAAAGATTTCGCTCCATCCCAGTCCTTCTTGAAGTTGACCCTTCACATCAGACACTAAGTGTGTAATCCCAGGATGCTTCTCGTGCCTAAAGAGTTCGGCAACTTCTACCGAGCCCGGAGTGCATATTCTACCTAGGTCATTTCGCATCAAATCTACAATCATCAAATTCTCGGCTTTATCTTTATCTCCGAATTCATTTTCGTTCCGAGTGATGGTTCCCTTTATCGGAGATGTCAAAATAGTTCGACCGATTCTGCTCAAGAATCGTTCAGGAGATGCAGAAGCAATCTCCAAATCTTCAACTCTCAAATAGCTGGCATAAGGCGCTGGATTGCCTATGAGTAATTGTGAAAAAAGACCTTCTAGCGATTTATTGGATTCAGGCAAAATGTGATGCAACTGTCTGCATGCATTTACTTGGTAGACGCCACCCTCAGCTATTTCATTTCTAATTGTTGAAACATAAGCCATGTAATCCATCTGATCCAGAGAACTTACCCAAGGATGAGTCAGTCGATTCCATTCACGAGTGGGAAAACTTGCCTCGGCTACATCCTCAAATCGCGCAAATGTAGCCTGGCCTTCAAAAGAGATAAGAACCGACCAAAAAGAACCATCATCGAGTCTCGATGGATCATTGCTAATTTCCTTAAGGTTGGTCGCATGAATACCACCCATCCAGAATTGAGACTCGCGACCAAACATGGGGCAAGGCTACGCATATCTGAGGATTAACTCGCAGCAAAAAATCCCACTTTGGCAGTTACGCCTGCACTGCGCTAGATTTGCCCCCGCACAAAAAATGCGGACGTAGCGCAGCTGGTAGCGCGGAACCTTGCCAAGGTTCAGGTCGCGGGTTCGAACCCCGTCGTCCGCTCGGATTAACCGCCGCTTCGAATTTACTTTCAGGTGGCGGTTTGTCTATGGTCGGATGGCCGAGAGGCGAGGCAAGGGACTGCAAATCCCTCTACACGGGTTCAAATCCCGTTCCGACCTCCATTGCGTGATTCAAATGAATCAGCTAATGGTTGAGCAATACAATTTCATGTA
>CAFAZZ010000009.1_pt1 | contig 16586 bp, 15 predicted proteins | sample 7267931 | NCBI WGS metagenome assembly CAFAZZ01 (sample SAMEA6814014, study PRJEB35770) | uncultured Actinomycetes bacterium | biome: Freshwater; feature: Freshwater reservoir; material: water | place: Czech Republic | collected 2016-04-20 | depth 30m m | reverse complement strand
ATCTTGTCCGCCACCATCAACTGCAATGAAACCGAAACCCTTTTCAGAGTTGAACCACTTAACTGTACCTGTTGCCATATTTTTTACTATTCCTTCGATATGTTGGGAGTTCGAGAATTCCTCGAGCTCCAGTCTTCGTCTTGCGTTCAGCCATACCGAGTAAAGAAGTAAATCTAACAACGGGTACTGATAAAGCGTCCGACTAAGGAAAAGGGTACCCGCTACCTGCATGAATTCCTATTCGCATTCTTGCCAGATCACGCTCAAATCAGTGCTCGAAAACCTTCCATATTCACAAAGTCGGTGGAAAGTTGTATAAATAGAGTACTCACTAGCAGTTGGCAGCATTTGTGGATCGGGGAAGGTCGCACAAGCCGCGCCTTGCTAGGAGCACCACATGCACGAGAAAAACCTCAACGGTCTGGTTGTAATCCATTCCGCACCATCTGCCCTGCGCCAACATATTGAGTGGGGTCTGAACTCACTTCTTGGCGCGCCTCAAAACATATTTTGGCGTGATCAACCACTAGCTGCCGGAACTGTCAGGACAAGCCAAGAATTTCGAGCACCGCTCGGAACCGCTGCAAAGATTGCAACTGCTTTGAAAAATTGGCATTACCTGAGATTTGAAGTGAGCGAACTTGGTTTACATGGTGGAGAAATCTTTCGTTGCACTCCTGAACTTGGAATCCATCGCGCAACCATTGATTCTGTTGGTTCGGTACTTATCCCTGAAAATGTTCTGCGCAAAGCACTTGCACATTTCGACGAGATTGAAGTTCGCGAGAATATAGAGGTAGCACTTGGCACGGCATGGGATATTGAACTTGAACCGTATCGTGGAGTAGATCTTCAAGAGGTGCAAAGGCTTAGGGCGATTTAACTTTCAGGACTATGATGTTTATATGACTTCACAAGCGCCCATGAGTTCAGTCGAAAGACGTCGTTCAATTCTTTACATTGCAATTGCACTTATATTTTCAATGGCGCTGGGCGGCGGATTAATCAAAGTAGGCACCGGGTTCGCATCACGTACAGCAAATGGCATCACTGTCACTGGTTCTGCAAAGTTATCCGCAACTGCCGATAATGTTGTCTGGACTCTCAATGTTTCACTCACGCGTCAAACGGTTGCGGAAGCAGTTACAAAAGTTGGGAATGATGTGGCAGCTGTAACGAAGTACCTAACCGAGGGTGGGATTTCTGCAGATGCGTTGACCTTAGGATCAGTTTCAACATATGCAAATGAGCAATGGCTTAATGGAAATAACACAGGCAAAATTTTGAATTACCGTGCTTCACGTGATGTCGTTGTACGCACAAAGGATGTGCAGCTTGTCGCCAAACTTTCTCAAGGTATCGGTTCTATTATGCAAAAAGGTGTGACGGTAAATAACTACGGTCCTCAGTACTACATCTCGACTTTGCCTGCGATGCGCCCAAAACTTTTGGCAGAAGCAATGCAAGATGCAAAGGTTCGCGCTGAAGCAATTACCAAGGCAGTCGGCGGCAAAGTCGGTTCTGTGCAGTCTGTGAAGTCAGGACCATTCCAAGTCACAACGCCGGATTCCACGATGACTCAAGATTCAGGCGCCTATGACACTTCAAGTATTGATAAAACAGTTACGGCAACTGTCTCAGTTACCTTTTCAGTGAAGTAATTCTTAGATTTAGAGCGGAATATTGCCGTGTGATCCACGGCGATAATCTGATTCTGCAAGCACCTTTGCAATAGCGCTACGAGTCTTATCTGGCTCAATCATTTCATCGACAGCGCCAATCTCAATTGCACGTGCCACACCACCTGAAACTTTCTCATGCTCTGCAGCCAATTCAAGTTCCATATCTGCACGCTGATTTTCAGGCAGATCGGCGAGAAGTCGTCGATGAAGTACTCGTACAGCCGCGACAGCGCCCATCACAGACACTTCTGCTTGCGGCCATGCAAAGACGCGAGTTGCTCCTAGTGATTTTGAATTCATTGCAACAAAGGCTCCGCCGTAGGCTTTTCGAGTAATGACGGTTACGCGCGGAACGACTGCTTCAGCAAATGCGTGGAGCAATTTTGCACCGCGGCGAACTGCGCCTTCCCATTCTTGACCGATGCCAGGTAGGAATCCAGTGACATCTGCAATAACAATAAGCGGTATTCCAAATGCATCACATGTACGGACAAAGCGTGCAGCCTTTTCACCTGCTGCCGAATCGAGAACTCCACCAATGACTTGTGGGTTATTTGCAATCACTCCAACTGTACGACCACCAAGTCGACCAATCACTGTGGTCATATTCTCAGCCCACATGTCGAGTAACTCTAACTTCTCACCATCGGTGTCAAGGATTGCTTCAACGAGTGGATGAACCTCGTAGATGCGCTTTGCAGAATCTGGAACCAGATGCGCGAGCTTCACGTCATCAACAGTGGATGACATCAACCCTTGATCTGCAAAAAGTGAAACTAAATCTTGAATCTCGCTAAAGGCAATATCTTCAGTTGGCGCAATAACGTGTGCAACACCTGAATTCTTACTATGAGCCTCAGGTCCTCCAAGAAGTGCCATATCAACGACATCTCCGGTTACAGATTTCACGACATCGGGTCCTGTAACAAATATTCGACCTTCGGGAGCAAGAACAACAACATCGGTAAGTGCCGGTCCATATGCTCCGCCACCGGCTGTTGGCCCGAGAACCAATGAGAGCTGTGGGATACGTCCACTTGCAGTGACCATCGCTTGAAAAACTTCGCCAAATGCATTGAGAGATGCAACGCCATCACTGAGGCGCGCTCCACCCGAATGCCAGATACCAATGACAGGAACTTGCGCACCCATTGCTGAGCGATATGCCTGAACAATTACTTGCGAACCTTCTATACCGAGTGCGCCACCTTTGATGGTGGGGTCGGATGCAAAGATAACAACTTTATTTCCTTTGACTAGCGCGGTCGCAGCAACCATGCCGCAATCTGTTCGCGGTACAAGAAGTTCGAAAGCGCCGTTGTCAGCTAACTTTGCAATACGGATTTCTGGATCAAGAGAGTTGATCGGCGTAGCCATGGCTCTAGGTTAGAGCGATTTAAATGCAAGTACTACGTTGTGGCCGCCAAAACCGAAAGAATCATTGAGCGCAGCGATATCTCCCGCAGGGAGCTGGCGTGGCGTGTCGCGCACAACATCGACGGTCACAGCTGGGTCTAAGTTTTCAATATTGATTGTTGGGGGAGCAAGGCGATCTTGCAGCGCCTTTACGATGAAGACGGATTCGATTGCACCAGCACCACCAAGTAAGTGGCCCGTCATCGACTTTGTTGCAGAAACTGCAACATGATCCGCGTCGCTTCCGAGCGCTTTGCGAAGTGCATTTGCCTCAGCAACGTCTCCTGCCGGAGTTGATGTTGCATGAGCATTGAGATGAACGATGTCTTTCGTTGAAAGTCCTGAATTTTGAAGGGCAAACTTAATTGCACGCTGCACTCCGCTTCCTTCTGGATCAGGTGCTGCAATGTGATACCCATCGGAAGTTAATCCTTGACCACCAATTTCACAATAAATCTTTGCTCCACGCGCCTTCGCATGCTCGTACTCTTCAATAACAAGAATTCCGCCGCCTTCGCCGAGCACGAATCCATCGCGATCCACATCATAAGGACGTGATGCACGAGCAGGGGCATCATTACGAGTCGAGAGAGCTTTCATGGCCGCGAACCCAGCCATAGGAAGTTGATGAATTGCTGCTTCTACTCCACCAGTGACGATGATGTCGGCGCGGTTGTTCTTGATCATTTCGAATGCATAACCGATTGCTTCAGCACCGGATGCGCACGCACTAACAGGTGTGTGAACACCAGCTTTAGCTTGAAGCTCTAGTCCTACATTTGCCGCAGGCCCATTAGGCATCAACATCGGAACTGTATGCGGACTTACTCCTCGCGCACCTTTTTCGTTGAGATTAACGAATTGGTCTAGCAATGTGATGACTCCACCGATACCTGAAGCGATTACTACGCCAAGGCGTTCCTTATCGATGTCATCAGGTGAACCGGCATCTTTCCACGCTTCTCGAGATGCAACGAGAGCGAATTGTTCCGAGCGATCGAGTCGGCGCATTTCAACACGCTCCATCTGATCTGCAGGTTCTGTCGCAACGCGCGCAGCAAAGTGAACAGGGAGAAGCTCACGCCAATCTTCGGTAAGAAGTCTGACACCAGACTGGCCGGCTAGTAACGCCTTCCAGGTTGTATCGACATCTCCACCAAGAGGCGTTGTTGCACCTAAGCCCGTAACGACTACGCGACGTTGTGACATACCGCTAGAAATATCTAGGTAATTCTGCGCTTACGCTGCAGCGTTAACGATGAAATTAACTGCATCGCCAACTGTAGCTAGCTCAGTTACCTTCTCGTCTGGAATCTTGACGCCAAAGCGCTCTTCGCAGGCTACAACAACTTCAACCATGCTGAGTGAGTCAACTTCGAGATCTTCTGTGAAGTTCTTATCGAGTTCAATTGAGGCTGCAGGAATACCCGCTACTTCTTCAACGATCTCTTTGATTCCTGCAAGTACATCTGCTTGTGACAGCGCCATTATTTTTTCCTTTGCTATATCTATTTCGATCTACGTGGGGACAGGTGTGTAATTGTCTACGAAAGAAGGGCTTACTTCCCAGTAAATAGGTGGGTAATCCCAAGAAAATTACGGTTTTGGAGGCAATTTCACAACTTGCCCCGCATAAACGAGACCTGCGCCATATCCGATGAGCAGAGCCAATTTTCCGTGAAGTTCGGGGTGTTTCTCGAGCAGGGCGTCCATTGCAAGCGGAATCGATGCCGCTGAAGTATTTCCGTTCTTGCGAATGTCATCTGCAATTACGACAGATTCAGGCATCTGCATCTCTTTAGCCATTGTTTCAATAATTCGCACATTTGCTTGGTGTGGAATAAATGCATCGATGTCATTAACAGTAAGTCCTGCTGATTCAAGTGCCTTGAGGGCTGCTTTGCTCATTGAAAAGACTGCCCAGCGGAAAACTTTCTGGCCTTCCTGCGAAATATTTGGCCACTTGCTTCCAGCTTTAGTGAGTTGCGTTTCTACATCCCTGACTTCAATCCACGATGGATTCATCTGTATAGCATCGCGAGCGTCGGCATCTGAACCCCATTCAACGGGGCCAATTCCTGCTTCATTGCATGCACCAATGACTACTGCCCCGGCGCCATCTGCGAAGATGAAAGCCGTTGCGCGGTCATCGGGGTCAGTGAAATCAGAAATCTTTTCAGCACCGATCACCAATACAGTTTTAGAAGTACCTGACTTGATGAAATCGTGAGCCATCGAAACTCCATATGAGAAACCTGCACAAGCGGCATTGATATCAAATGCAGCAGCCTTTGGGTGACCCAACCGTTGCAAAATTGCCGTGGCAGCAGATGGTGCTTGAAATGGAAATGTAATAGTTGCAACAATTATCGTATCGATATCAGTGATGGAAAGTTTTGCCTTTGCAAGCGCATCTTCGGCGGCCCATGTAGCCATATCAAGAACTGTTTCCGTGGCATCAGCAAAGCGACGAGACTCGATTCCGGTGCGCTGTTGAATCCATTCGTCACTTGAATCAATCCGAATTGCGACCTCATCGTTATGGACGATTCGCTTGGGGCGATATGAACCAACTGAGAGAATTTGGCTTTCGCTTCCAGTTTTCGAAGCAATCGACTTTGCAGGATGTGACATTACATTCCTCCATGGTTTGCAACGAATGTGCGCGCTGCCTCGAGATCATCTGGACTCTTTAATGCAAAACTTTCAATTGATGGTGCAGCACGTTTAATAAGGCCGACCAAAGTTCCGGCGGGTGCAACTTCTATTACGCCAGTAACGCCGAGAGAGGTGAGGGTCTCCATGCAGAGATCCCATCGCACTGGGCTAGCAATTTGATTGACTATGCGATCGAGAATCTGTGTGCCGTCGTGGACTACAGCTCCATCCTTATTGGATAAGACCCCAATGGCCGAAGAAGTAGAAGAAATCTTTGATGCAAGTGTGCGAAGTGGTTCAACTGCGGATTGCATATAGGAAGTGTGGAATGCGCCAGCTACTGCAAGTGGGCGAACTCGAGCGCCTTCAGGTGCAAGTTGAGCAATCGCATCAAGATCTCCAGCAGCAACAATCTGTCCACCGCCATTGTCATTTGCAGCGACGAGGCCTAAATCTGATATTGCACGAAGCACAACCTGGCGATCGCCGCCAAGGACAGCTGCCATTCCGGATGGCGAATTTCCGGCCGCTTTTGCCATTTCCAGTCCACGCGCACGAACAAGTTTCATTGCATCTATTGGGGTGATAACTCCTGCTATCGCGGCGGCAGTAATTTCTCCAACAGAATGTCCGGCAACGAATGCACAAGATCCAGTTGCACCTAGAGCGTGTGCGCTCATGAGCCCTGCTGCAACAATCAGTGGTTGCGCATTGGCAGTATCTTTTATTTCATCTGCACCTGCCGTGGTTCCTAAGCTGATTACATTCAGACCAATCGCATCAGATATTTCCTCAGCCATCGCACGGATATCTGAATCGTCAAGCCACGGTGCGAGCATTCCTGGAGTTTGCGAACCTTGCCCAGGAGCGATGATTGCGAGCATGTAGTTAATATATTGGATTACGAACGAGTAACAAGCCACACCTGCGCGCAGTGTGGCGAAACACTTACTTTTTCTGAGGGCAATTTGATGATGGGCTCGTGAGTTTCGACGAAAGAAGCAGCATCAAAGATACGTCGGAAACTTACTCCCCAGTTGGCATCAGGCAATGTGAAAGCTGTCTCTTCTTCAGATGAATTTAAGAAAAGCAGTAAACCTCTCATTGGGCCGGCTTCAATCAAAACAGTCAGGCTACGTTTTTCTCCATCTGCCCAATGTTCTTCAGTCATTTCACGCCCGCCCAAACTAAACCAAGCAATATCTTTGCGTTGCGTTCCAAGATCGATCCGGCCAGTGAAAAATTCTGCTGCGACATCTGCAAGATATGTTTTTCTGATACGTGTTAATTCAGCAACAGCATCACGCATATCTCGTTGATAGTCATTGAGTTCCCAGGGCACTGCCCATCCACCCATAAATGTGTCAGCCGAATCTTCGATGTCAGGTCTCATGTCGCGTGGCATTGAATACGCATTATTTGAACCAGATTGAGTTCGACATGATTCATCACCCATGGTGATCATCGGTACTCCAGCAGAGAGCAACAAGGTAGCCATGATTGATTTCTTTAAGGAGTGGCGCAGAACATTAATTGAATCGTCCTGAGTAGGTCCTTCGACTCCCAAATTCCAAGATCTATTTTCATTAGATCCATCGCGATTTTCTTCTTGGTTCGCCTCATTGCGTTTTTCGGAATACATCACCAAATCGCATAACGTGAATCCGTCATGTGCAGTGACAAAATTTATCGATGAGGTGGGTCCTCGATAGTAGAAAACATCCGATGAACCGCTGATGCCGGCTGCGATATCGGCTACACCTTCCCCGAATCCACGAGCTAGATCGCCCAACCAGAACTGTCGCACTGAATCGCGATAGCGATCATTCCACTCTCTCCAAGGGTGCGGGAAATCGCCTAATGAGTATCGTGAAACATCCCAAGGTTCGGCAATCATCTTGAAGTTTCTCAGCACCGAATCCGATTCAATTGCTGACATCAGAGCCGAATCGAAGGCTGTACCTGTTGAATATAACGCGGTAGCTAAATCAAATCGGAATCCATCTACTCCGACCACTTCTACCCACCACCGTAGAGAATCAATTATGTGACGAACTCCGTGAGGAAGTGATGCAGCCACTGTATTTCCGCAACCGGTTACATCGATGTAATTGCCATCGCTATCTTGGCGATACCACGCCTTGTTATCTATACCTTTAAAGCTCAGAGTTGGTCCACCGACTCCACCCTCAGCAGTGTGGTTGTAAACGACATCTAGAAAAACCTCGATGCCTTCGTTATGTAACTGATCTATTGCCCACTGTAATTCAGTTACGGGATCATCTGTTGCAGCATATTCGCCATGGACAGATGAGAATGCGATTGCGTTATAACCCCAGTGATTTTTTCGACCGCGTTCCCAGATACCTGGTTCGGTTGCATAAGAATGTATGGGCAAGAGTTCGAGCGCGGTTACTCCAAGATTCTTTAAATGTGCGATTGTGCTGGGATGGCCAAGTGCCTTGTATGTTCCACGTTCATCATGAGGTATTTCAAGATTCTTGGCAGTCAGTCCTTGTACGTGGGCTTCATAGATCACTTCTTGAGTCCATGAATAGATAGGGCGATGGATTTCACGTGGTTGATAATTTGTTACAACTGAATAGGGAACAAAACCAGCACTATCTCGATCGTCTCGGACGCTTGTATCGCCCGCTCCTGCTGCATCTTCAGATTTATGTCCATAAATTTGCGGGACGTATTGAAGGGTCCCATCTAGCTTATGTGCATACGGATCGATTAATAACTTTGCTGCATTGAAGCGAGATCCGTATTCAGGCGCCCAAGGTCCATAAACTCGATACCCATATCTTTGCCCCGCACGAACACCTGCTAGATACCCATGCCAGATTGGTCCATTTCGATGCGACAGAGCGAAGCGCGTCTCAACTAACTTGCCGTTAACCTCATTAAATAGACAGAGCTCGACAGCAGTTGCAGCGTTGGTCCAGAGCGCAAAGTTGCAGCCACCTTCAGTGAGGGTGGCTCCGAGAGTTCGCGGGTCTGCTGGAAGCACAGGGTTATCTTGCCGTTTCTTCGTTTCAATTGCATTAAGAAACTCGCTCATTCTGTATGTGATTATGAATAAGAACTCGCGGCTGGGTGAAATCAGGATAATGCAGGGTTGCATCTTCAGAATTTAAGCCGTGCCTTGCAATATAAATTAATTCAGTAATCGAAAGAAAGGCTATTGCAGGAAGCAGATCCACGCTTCGCTTTAAAAACCAAGGAGTCCCATTCTTTAACATCCAGATAATGGAATCCCTTTTGCTGCGGTTGTTTGAAGTCGTGATGGGAATGTGCCCCACATCGAAACCTCGATAACGGAGCAGATCTGCAAAATTATCTGCGATAAATTGATGACCTTGTCGGCTTGGGTGCATTCGATCGACATGCCATTTCTCGCGAGCATAAATAGAGTCAAGAGAGCGAGTTTCCAAAAGAATTGATCCATATCTTCGCGCGAGTTTATGAGTAGCTCTATTTACTGCACTTACTCTGCGGCGACATATGCGCGCTACAAGTCGAGGCATCGGAACTATTTCAGTTGGGTCATGCAGTTCTAGCAACATTGAAGTTGCTCCCATTTCCTCAATTCGCGCAAGAGTTTGGTTGAGATTTTCTTCAAATACTTCTGGAGAGAACCCATTGCGAAGTAAGTCATTGCCACCAACTATTACGGCGACCAATTCGGGTTCGTGAATGAGAACTTTTGGGAGTTGCTCATGCAAAACTTCTTTTGATTGGGCTCCAGGCCGTGATGCGTTGATATATACAAGAGGTTCAGTAAAAGCTTGGGCTAGGTGATAACTCCATCCAAAGTGATTTCCACAAGCATCGGAATCTCCCACCCCAGAAGCCGCGCTATCTCCGATTACGGCAAAAGTCAGCGGCTCTTGCATGTCATGCCGCCGTCATCTCGTTGAGAGATTCGAGCCTGCGAACAGTTTGAGACCAGGGAAATTTCTCAGCTTGAATTCTGCATCGAGATGAAAGAGTTGAATCTTCTCGAAGTTCTTCAAGAATTATCTCTATGGCATCAGCGAAGGCTGCACCATTGTTTGCGGCAGTGAGCCCAACGAAGTCGCCTTCTTCATCGATTAAGAATTCGCCTACTGCGCTCGTATTAGATGCGACCACTGGTGTTCCGCTAGCAAGAGATTCAAGAGCCGCTAGACAGAAAGTTTCGATTGGCCCAGGAGCAAGTGAAACATCTGCAGATGCGATCATTTGCGCAAGTAGATTCTTGTTTGCGACGTAACCCCAGAAGGTGACCGGAATATCACGAGAGGAGTCGTAGAGTTTTTTATGAAGAGGGCCGCTTCCAATGTAGACGAGACGCGCATTTATACCTCGCTCGAGAAGTTCACGTAACGCTTGTAGTGATCGTTCTGGCTTCTTCTCGGGGGATAGCCTTCCGCAATGGATTAAGAGAACTTCGCCACCCTTAAGCATTTTAGTTCTCAACTCTTCGTTATGGTGTAAAGGTGAAAAAGTTTCTAGATCTACGCCGAGTGGTACACGTACAACATTTGATGTTCCAATGTCATTGAATTCAGATGCGGCGAAATTTGTTGTTGTAACAACATAGTCAAATTTTCCAGCAAGTCGTGAGTTATGCCATCCAACAAAGGACTTCAGCGATAAACCAAAATAATTTTTCACTAGCCCTCGCAAGGTTTCATGGCTGAAGACAATTGCTGGGATTCCGCGGTGTTTTGCCCAGTTACCTAGACACGAGAGAGTGAATCGATCTGATACTTCAATGCGATCTGGCATAAGTGATTGCAGAATTGTCTTTACTTGGCGATTTGACTTGATCACACGGTATCCGCCGCTGAAAGGTATTACCCATGACGGGAGGGTGATACATCCGCCATGATCTGTCTTCTCGCGCCCAAACTTCTTGCCAGGAACAACATAGATAAACTCGTGACCAACTTTTCGATACTCGGACCCTAGATTATGCAGGGTGGTCTTAATTCCTCCGGATTTTGGCCCGTAGAAATTTGCAATGTGAATGATCTTCATGCGACTAACCCACGCTTCTTTGAGATTTCGTAGATGGCATCCCGATAATGTTCGATGAGTTGAGCGTTGATGTAATCCCAACTTCGATGCTCGACTGCGCGCCGTGCAGCAAGTTGCATCAAATCGAATGAACTATGTGATCGCAAAGCCTCAACAGCTTCCAAAAGTGCATGCGAATCGGCAGTATCAATGAGTAGACCGGTTACTCCATGATCAATGAGATCAAGGGGACCGCCTGTATCAGGGCCAATTACCGGTACTCCAGAAGCAAGTGCCTCCTGAATAGCCTGGCAGAAAGTTTCGTGCTTTCCAGTATGAACAAATATGTCAAAAGATGCGACATAGCGAGCAAGTTCTGTTCCCGATTGGTATCCAACAAAGCGAGCATTTGGAAGTTCTTTCTTGAAGCGAGAAGCTGCGGGACCATCTCCAACTATGACAAGTTGAATATCGCGTTGTTGGTCAAGCACAACAAGATCATCTAAACGTTTTTCATTTGCAAGGCGGCCGACATAGCCGACAATGAATTTTTCACTCTTCCCCTTGATGTTTATACGAAGTGATTCATCGCGACGAGATGGCTGAAAGTTTACGAGATCAACTCCGCGCTTCCAAAGTCGCACATTTTTCACACCGTTGCTTTCGAGATCGCGACAAGCCCACTTAGAAGGAGCCAGCGTGATATCAGATGCCTGGTGGATTCGAGAGACCCACTTCTTGAGAGTGTTATGTGCAATTGTTAACCCATAGTGGCGAGCGAAGCCAGCAATATCTGTTTGGTATACAGATACAGTTGGAATCTGCATCTTCTTGGCTATTCGTGCTACATAGTGTCCAAGAAAAATTGGTGAAGCTAAGTGGATTACATCGGGTGCAAACCCTTCAAGAAGAGGTTCTAAGAATTTGCGGGGGACTCCCATCGGAATCAACTTTTTCATTGCAATGCTAGGAACATGCTTGATCTTGTAATCGAGATATCTAGTGGGTGCCCCTTCGCTTTCAGGAGCAATAATCAAAACTTCATGGCCGGCTTCTTTGCAGTATTCCAGCAGCCGCAGAACTGAATTCGTGACGCCATTGACCTGAGGCAGGAATGCTTCCGTAACGACAGCGATCCGAAGTTTTGCTTCAGATGTCTCTAGTTCAATCATGGATGCAGGGTGAGCGATGAACCCATCTCGACATTCGCGATGAGGTTACGTGTTCCTGAATAGTGGGTGAAGTATTGGTTGAGAGTTGAGAAGATTCTGAGATGCTTCCCAAAAGCGCTACTCGTCAGTAACATACAAGCCATGAAGATTGCTGTCTGTGTAAAGCAAGTTCCCGATTCATGGGCTGAGAAAAAGATGGTCAATGGAGTGCTCGATCGCGAAAATGTTGATGCGGTTCTGAACGACCTTGATGAATACGCCGTTGAAGAAGCGCTTCGCATCGCCGAAGCACATGGAGGCAATGAAGACGGTGGCCCACATTCAGTCACCGTAATCTCAATGGGTCCAGATCGCGCGACTGAAGCAGTTCGTAAGGCGCTGTCAATGGGGGCCAATGATGCAATTCTCATTACCGATAGCGCGCTCGCTGGATCTGATGCGCTCGCAACATCTGCTGTTCTTGCAAAGGTAATTGCCGATGGTGCATACGACCTCGTTATTTGCGGAACTGAATCCACGGATGCTCGTATGAGCGTTGTACCAGCGATGATCAGCGCTCGCCTTGGCTGGGCGCAACTCACTTTTGCATCGAAGGTCACCGCAGATCCAGCAGGAAAAGTTTCGATTACTCGCGTCACTGAAGCAGGCGTTGACGAAATTTCCGCTGACTTTCCAGCAATTGTGAGCGTTGTCGAAAAAATAAATGAACCGCGCTATCCGTCATTTAAAGGAATTATGGCTGCCAAAAAGAAAACTATTGATCAGAGAGATTTAGCGACGGTTGGCGTATCTGCACAAAGTGCGTGGTCGCAAGTCAACGATGCAACACCGCGACCTGCGCGCGCTGCAGGAATAAAAGTTTCAGATGAAGGCAATGGCGGAGAAGCGCTTGTGAACTTTCTAGCAGAGAAGAAGTTGATATGAGCAGCGTCTTTATCCTGGCAGATTTTTCTGGAGAAAAGTCCACAAAGACAACTGCTGAACTTGCAACGGCCGGAGCGCGTATTGGCGCTGTAACTGCAGTAGTGCTTGCTGGTACAGGCAAAGGAGCAGCTTTAGCTGCAAGTGTCAATCAAGGTCCAATCGCACAACTCTTAATTATCGAATCTGATGATTTTGCCTCACATGGTGTTGCAGCATCAGCCGATGCACTTGCCAATCTTGTTAAAGAAAAATCGCCAACCGCCCTCTTGATTGCATCCCATGCCTTCGGTAAAGAGGTTGCTGCTCGAGTGGCGGTATTGACTGATTCCGGAATCATTACAGATGCCGTTGATGTTGCAGCCGATGGCACCGCAACGCAATTGGTATTCGGTGGATCAACGACCGTACATTCAAAAGTTTCCCACGGAGCTTCAGTGATCACCGTTAGACCAAATAGCATCGAAGCTGATTTTTCAGCATCAACTCCCGCAATTGAAAATGCAACAGCAACAATTAGCGCTAATGCAAAGAAGGCAATTGTTTCCTCTTCGCAACCTCCCGTTAAAGGTGGACGTCCCGAACTCACTGAAGCAAATATTGTTGTCTCAGGTGGACGCGGCACTGATGGAAATTTCGCTCCAGTAGAAGCATTTGCAGATTCACTTGGCGCAGCAGTCGGTGCATCACGCGCCGCAACTGATGCAGGTTGGTACCCACATTCACATCAGGTTGGCCAAACTGGAAAAACAGTCAGCCCGCAGCTCTATGTTGCGTGTGGAATCTCCGGTGCGATTCAACATCGTGCAGGAATGCAGACCTCAAAGACAATCGTTGTGGTCAATAAAGATCCCGAAGCGCCACTCTTTGATATTGCCGATTTCGGCGTAGTCGGCGACCTCTTTAACGTGCTACCGAAGGCCACTGAAGGTATCGCTGCCCGCACGAACTAGACTGCTCCAATGAGCGTCTACCTCGACCATGCGGCAACTACGCCGATGTTCGATATTGCCATCGAGGCGATGAATACATCCCTGCGCAAGTTAGGAAATCCTTCATCGCTTCATGCTGAAGGCCGATCGACTCGGAAAGATGTTGAAGATGCTCGTGAAAAAATTGCAAAGGCTGTCGACTCACTCGCCAGCGAAATAATCTTTACCGGATCGGGTACTGAAGCAGATAATGCCGCGATTAAAGGTCTTTTTTGGAACTCGGAGAAGAAAGTTATTCTGGTTTCACAGATTGAACACCATGCAGTTCTTGATCCAGCTCATTGGTTGGTCGAACACGAAGGCGCTGAACTCATTGAAATTCCTGTCGATTCGTCAGGAGTTATTGATTTAGATTTCTTAAGGAGCGTAGTTGCCGAACGTGCATCAGAAATCGCACTTATTTCAGTGATGCATAGCAATAACGAGACCGGAGTACTCCAACCAATTGCTGATGTAGTAAAAATTGCAGGTGATATTCCTGTTCACTGCGATGCAGTCCAAAGCTTTACGAAGGTACCTCTCTCCTTTAAGGAATTAGGTTTATTTGCCATGACCATCAGCGCGCATAAAGTTGGTGGACCACTTGGAATCGGCGCACTTGTCTTACGTCGCGCGGTTGAAATTCCAGCTCTACTTCATGGTGGAGGACAAGAGCGCGATATTCGAAGCGGCACTTTGAACGCGCCATCTATCGTGGCATTTGCCGCAGCTGTCGAGGCGAAGTTGTACGACGCAAGAAAAGTAGCGGCTCTGCGAGATTCCTTTGAATCTGGCGTTCTTCACGCTCGTCCTGATGCAGTCATTAATGGCAAAGGTGCAGATCGACTTCCCGGAATCTCTAACATCACATTTCCCGGCACTCAGAGCGATTCGCTATTACTGCTGATGGATTCGCAGAAAGTTTCATGTTCGACTGGCGCTGCATGTACTGCAGGTGTACATCGTCCAAGCCACGTATTAATGGCGATGGGCCTTACCGATGTCGTATCTCAATCGTCGCTTCGTTTCTCCTTCGGCTCAACTAATACCCAAGCGGATGTCGATTACGCACTGTCGGTTCTACCTGATGTCATCACGCGAGGCTTAGCGGCGCACTCAGTGGGTAAGAAATGAAAATTATTGCAGCCATGAGCGGTGGCGTTGATTCAGCAGTTGCAGCAGCGCGCGCAGTTGAAGCAGGACATGAAGTAATTGGAGTGCACTTGGCACTTTCATCCAATCCACAGAAATATCGCAGCGGGGCTCGAGGTTGCTGCACAATTGAAGATTCACATGATGCGCGACGAGCCGCAGACGTTATTGGTATTCCGTTTTATATCTGGGATATGGCCGATGAATTTCATGAAGGTGTAGTCGAAAACTTTATGAGCGAGTACAAGGCGGGGCGAACACCGAACCCATGTTTGCGCTGCAACGAAAAGATTAAATTTGCAGCCGTCCTCGATCGTGCAAAGGCGATGGGATTCGATGGGGTGGTTACAGGGCACTATGCGCGAACAGAAGAAACTGAAGATGGTCGAACACTCCATCGCGCAGTTGATCCGCTTAAAGACCAGTCCTATGTTCTTGCTGTTCTCAACCGCGAACAAATTAATGGCGCGATATTTCCGTTAGGCGATACTGAAAAGGTTGATATTCGAAAAGAGGCAGAAGTTCGTGGTCTTGCTGTGGCACAAAAGCCAGATAGCCACGATATTTGTTTTGTTCCATCAGGTGACAACGCCGGATGGTTGCGCGATCGAATGGGAAGCGAAGTTGGTCCCATTGTTGACCAAGATGGAAATAAATTGGGCGAACATAAAGGTGCCTATACCTACACAATTGGCCAGCGCAAAGGGTTGGGACTTACCGTTCCCACCGTTGATGGATCTCCTCGTTTCGTTCTCAAGATTGAGCCTGTTTCAAACACGGTTGTCGTAGGTTCGCGCGAAGATTTAGCTGTGACTTCAATGCGTGGAGAAAGACCTATTTTCTGTGGCCCTGAAATCGGTGCTGCTCCTCTTCGTGGTTATGTTCAAGTACGCGCACATGGTGCCGCCCTTGATTGCACTTACTACTTAGACGGCGACCAATTGGTTGCCGAACTTGATCAGCCCCTTTTAGGTCTTGCAACAGGACAAGCAATGGTTATCTACGATAACGATCGAGTTGTTGGGTCAGCGACAATCTGCGAGACAACATGAGTAACGAAGCGCGCCATCGGATCTCCGAACTTACGCAGGAAATTAGAGATCACCAATTTAAATATTATGTTCTCGACGCACCGACAATCTCGGATGCTGCTTTCGATAAACTCTTAAAAGAACTTCTGGCTATTGAGGCAAAGCATCCTGAATTGCTCGAACCGGATTCTCCATCACTCGGAGTTGGCGGTGGGTTTGCAACATCTTTCTCACAACACGATCACATCGAGAAGATGATGAGCCTCGACAATGTCTTTGACACAGACGAACTAGCAGCATGGTTTGAACGAGTCGAAAAGGAATCCAATAGTCCTGACTATCTCTGCGAACTCAAAGTTGATGGGCTTGCAATCAATTTATTGTACGAAAATGGCCAGCTGACCCGCGCGCTTACCCGTGGAAATGGTGTCACCGGAGAAGATGTCACACTCAACGTCAAAACGATTAAAGGCTTGCCGCACACATTGCAGGGCAAGAAAATTCCTTCCTTAATCGAAGTTCGCGGAGAAGTCTTCTTCCCTGTCGCCGCATTTAATCAACTTAATGAAGAGT
>CAFAZZ010000008.1_pt1 | contig 16738 bp, 15 predicted proteins | sample 7267931 | NCBI WGS metagenome assembly CAFAZZ01 (sample SAMEA6814014, study PRJEB35770) | uncultured Actinomycetes bacterium | biome: Freshwater; feature: Freshwater reservoir; material: water | place: Czech Republic | collected 2016-04-20 | depth 30m m | reverse complement strand
GCAGTTCACTTTGTTATCGACGATCGTCGCGCCGACGAGATACAAAAAGCGTGGGCTGCCTCAGAAGCCCTCGAAGATGTTCAACTTGACCTTATCGACTGCCCAGATCGTCGTATCGCTAACTCGGCGCTTGATTATGCAATTCGTAAGACAGAGAAGCCTGATGTAGAACTCACCATCTTGCTTCCACGCCGTTCATATTCACGCTTCTTAGGTCGTCTGCTACATGATCAGACGGCAGAAGAAATTGCCGCACCGATTTCACAACTTGAACGCGTTGTGGCAACGATTGTTCCTTTTGATGTAAATAGAATTACATCTGGAAAGAAGATCGACATTCATCGCGAAAAGAGCGAAGCAGTCGTTCTCGAAACCCCCGAAAAAGTAAAGCCTGTACAAGAGGCTCCAAAAGTTTTTGCACCGGTTACTCATTACGCAGAAGATGTAACACCAATCGGCAAGATTGAGTGGCGCAAGCGTTCTAAAGTGCATGGACGAGTTACCTCGATTTCAACGGCTCCGCGAGGTTCTGCTCCCATGCTTCAAGTCGAGGTCTGGGATGAAACCGGTGGAATTACTCTCAGCTTCTTAGGACGTCGTGAAATTGCCGGACTTGAAGTTGGCATGGAGATGCGCGCCGAAGGCATGGTTGGTGAAGAAGATGGCCAATTGATTATCTTGAATCCATCGTACGAACTACTTATCTGAGAAGAACTCTTTCAGTAAGGCAGCACAATCATTCTCCAAAACTCCAGATGTGACCTCAACCTTAAATATTGAGCGTGGATCTCGGAGTACATCCCACACAGAACCAACTGCACCGGCTTTTTCATCCCACGCACCGAAAATTAAATGCGAGATCCGGGATTGTGCAATTGCACCTGCGCACATTGCACATGGTTCAAGTGTGACAACCAATGTGCAGCCATCTAGTCGCGAATTCTGAAGTCTGGATGATGCATTTCTGATTGCAACAATCTCTGCATGAGCAGTTGGGTCATTATTGGCTTCACGCTCGTTGGAACCTTGACCGATGACTACACCATCTTTATTTATAACCAGTGCCCCTACAGGGACATCGCCGGTTGCAAAGGCGCTATTTGCAATTGCAAGCGCGTGCTTCATTAACTCTTGCGGTGATTGAATTGAAATTTCTAGGACTCCAGTAATTCAGTTAATTGCTCGCCAAATCCTAAACGATTTGCAATTGCTTCGATTTGTTCATCTGGAAATAAATCGGCGTCATCGCAAAGAGTTGAAAGTTCCATTCCGTTCATACTTAAATCTGCAAAAATATCGAGGTCACCTGCAGGAAGTGGTTCATCTTCTTCCTCTGGTTGATCTAGTTCGGCTATCTCTAAAAATTCTGCAGCGACCTCATAATCAAGAGCGCAAGTAATATCGCTAATGAAATATTTAAGAGTTGAACCAAGAACGCGTATAGCTAAGAAAAATTCGTCATCGATTGAAATGAGAGCTACTGCGCCTCCATTGGTCTGCTGTTTCTTAAGCCGATCAACGATGTGAGTTAGGTCATCGGGGTCAGGTAAGGATGCGATAGACCATCGCCCATCTTCATGCCACGCCTCAATCGCGAAGTCTTGGGATTCGTCTGACACATATCCCATATTGGCACTCATTGATACGGAAAGAAAGCCCTGTAAGGTAGGAGACATGAAAGTTCACGTTGCGAATCACCCGCTGATTTCTCACAAACTTACGCATTTGCGTGATGAAAGAACCGATTCCCCAACTTTCCGTCTACTGGTCGAAGAGCTCGTTACTTTGCTTGCTTACGAAGCAACGCGTGAAGTGCGCACCACGACAATAAAAATCAAAACTCCCGTTACAGAAACAAGTGGATTGGTTTTAGCTGAACCGCGCCCAGTCGTTGTACCAATTTTGCGCGCCGGCCTTGGAATGCTCGAAGGCATGACGAAATTACTACCAACAGCTCAGGTTGGTTTCCTCGGAATGGTCCGGGATGAAGAAACTTTGCAAGCCAGCACATATGCAAATCGATTGCCTGAAGATCTTTCCGGTCGACAGGTTTTCGTTCTCGATCCCATGCTCGCAACCGGTGGAACACTGATTGCTGCCTTTCAATATTTAATCGAGCGTGGAGCAAATGAGATAACTGCAATTTGTTTGCTGTCATCCCCCGAAGGAATTAAAACGCTTGAGGATTCATTTAAAGATTCAGGTGTTCCAATTACTCTCGTAACAGGTGCTCTTGATGAGAAGCTCAATGAAAAGGGTTACATCGTTCCTGGCCTTGGCGATGCAGGCGACCGACTTTATGGAGTTGTGTAAATGGCTTCAACATCCCCAGGATACGGAATCACAATTCGCGTTGAGGGCTCGCCTGAACTACATCCGGTCGCATTAATCACAACAACTATTACAAATGCGGGGGCTGCAATCACCGCTCTCGATGTAGTCGAATCTTTACTTGAAAAGGTAGTCGTTGATGTCACTTGCGACACCATCGACGCGGCTCATGCGCAACAGATACATGATGCACTTTCTTCTCACGATGGACTGACAGTACGCAAAGTTAGTGATCGAACATTCTTGCTTCACCTTGGTGGCAAGATTGAGGTGAATTCAAAAGTTCCTCTCAAGACCCGTGATGATTTATCGCGCGCCTATACACCGGGCGTAGCTCGTATTTCACAAGCGATTGTTGATGACCCTTCAGATGTGCGACGTCTTACGATGAAACGTAATACTGTCGCTGTTGTTACCGATGGCTCGGCGGTATTGGGGCTTGGAAATATTGGCCCAGCGGCCGCTCTTCCTGTCATGGAGGGAAAAGCTGCGCTCTTCAAAAGATTTGCCAATGTCGATGCGTGGCCGGTCTGCCTCGACACACAAGATGTGGACGAAATTGTACGTACGGTGCAATTGATCGCCCCGGTTTACGGTGGCATCAACCTTGAAGACATTTCAGCTCCACGTTGTTTTGAAGTTGAGCGTCGATTACGCGAGCTCTTGGATATTCCAGTTTTCCATGATGACCAACACGGGACTGCAATTGTTGTTCTCGCAGCTCTTCGCAATTCGCTTAAATTGGTGAAGAAAGATATTTCAAAGGTAAGAATCATCCTAAGCGGAGCTGGTGCTGCCGGCACTGCGATTGCCCGTCTTCTTGTTCTAAGCGGCGCAACAGACATAATCGCATTCGATAAGGACGGAGTTATCTCTAAGGATTCCACTTCTAGCGATGCGATGCGTGACTGGTTTATCGAGCACTCAAATAAGGAGAACTTTAAAGGTTCAATTCACGAGGCAATGGCTGGCGCAGATATCTTTATCGGCGTAAGTGCCCCAAATGTATTGACTGAAGAAGATATAAAAGTTATGGCGAAAGGATCTGTTGTCTTTGCATTAGCTAACCCAGATCCTGAAATCGATCCTGAAATTGCCCGTAAGTATGCTTCGGTTGTTGCCACCGGGCGCAGCGACCATCCAAACCAAATTAATAATGTATTAGCTTTTCCTGGAATTTTCCGTGGCTTACTTGATGCGAACGCTCATAAAATCACCGACAAATTACTTGTAGCCGCTGCTGAAGCAATTGCTGATTGCGTAAGTCCTTCTCAGCTCAATACATCATTTATCGTTCCGAGTGTCTTTGATCCAAATGTTGTAGCGATGGTTGCTGCTGCAGTAAAGAAGTCGGTGTAATGGAAGTTCTTGCATCTTTTGATGCTCAATTCTCTGCCCTCAACCCCTTCATCTTTTATATAACCGTCGGGGCGATTGTCTTTATTGAAACTGGCCTTCTATTCGGCTTCTTCCTTCCAGGCGATTCAGTCCTATTTAGCGCAGGGTTAGTAGCAGCTGCTATGGCTGATACGAACATCGTTATCTTGATTGTCATCATTCTCGCCGCTGCATTTTTCGGCGATCAAGTTGGCTTTGTTATCGGCCGCGTTATCGGCCGCCCCTATTTAGATAAGCGAACTTCTCCTCGAATGCAGCGCATGATTGCTCGATCTGAACGCTTCTACGAACATACGGGATGGTGGGCAGTTGTAGCGGCACGATTCTTCCCTTGGATCCGCACCTTTGTTCCACCGATTGCTGGTGCTTCGAAGATGAATTACTACAAGTTTTTATCTGCAAATGCCCTGGGTGCTGTGCTCTGGGGGGCAGGCATTACATTGGCCGGTTACTACGCGGCGACTCTGCCTTGGGTAAAGACTTCATCGTATGCAATTGCTGCATTCTTTATTAGTGCGTCAATCGTTTCCGGGCTTGCGAATTATTTCCGCCGCCCACGATAACTCCTAAATATGTCATTGCGATGCCCGTGACTAAATAAATTGAAACATGCACGCCATCTGTTGGGGAATATAAATCAATCAATAACGAGCCAACTAACTGGCCTCCAACGCTAAAGAGAGTAAAAGTGAGTACGCCCAGATGTTGAACAATCGTTGAAGTAAATGCGATGTAAACAACTCCGATTACCCCGCCTGTATACATCCACCAAGGTCCGGCCGGCAAAGAAACTATTTTTGTCGAGCCAAAGATTGCTAAGAGGGCTAACAAAAATACAAGAAATGAAGTACCCATAATGAAATTTAAAAACGAGGTAGCAAAGCTCTGATGAGAATGTTCATTAATTTGCCCGTTCATCGCACGCTGTACACCCACAATTGCTCCAGCGACACATCCCATTAATACTGCAAAGATTGATAAGTTCTTTGCATCTATGCGATCGAAGACTGAAATGAACACTGCAAACACTGTAAAGAAAGCTGCTCCAATTCTTCGAGGAGTAATCTCTTTCTTACCCCCGCCCGTTAATCCGATGCGATCCACGACAAGAGATGCTGCTGTTTGACCTGCAATTGAAGCAACGGAGTAGATGGCCACTCCAATTAAGGGAACAATATGAGTCTGTACTGCTACGAAACTTCCACCTAAAGCTCCGGCAAATAACATCCACCGAGCGATCTCTCCACGTGTAACTGCTCCGCGAAGGTTGCGAGCACCTTCTTTTATTGATGGGGTGAATACGGCAATAATCGCGATGATAATCAAGCCAGAGCCAAAGGAGACCAGCGCTGCTTCTACGCCATTTCCGATTCGGTGTGAAAGTTCGCCATTGGCACGAGCCTGAAGAGCAATCATCACTCCCGAAACTGCTGCTAAGAAATCTAAGCGTTGGGTCTGTCTAGACATTTGCGAATTCTATTAACTTTCTAGCGCCAATGTAATCTCAAGCCATTCTTCTTCGCGTTGTGCAAGTTCTTTTTCTACTTGAGCAATCTCACTTGCTACCTCAAGAAGGCGGGCTGGATTGAATGCCTCGGTCTCTTCTTCAGATATGAGTTGAGCGAGTTTCTCCTTGCCTTTCTGAATCTGACGTTCAACGCGAGTAAGGTCTTTCTTTAATTGGCGTTGTTCTGCAGCACTTGAAGTCGAGGTTCCCTTTGCGCTCGTTGATGAATTAGCCGAGATAGAAGCTGCGCGTTGCTCTAGATACTGATCCACTCCGCGTGGCAAATCTCGCAAATGCCTATCGCCTAAAAGTCCCCAGAATCGGTCGCACACGCGTTCCAAGAAATATCTATCGTGAGAAATAACTATCAGCGTTCCACCATAGCTATCGAGAAGATCTTCAAGCTCAGTCAACGTTTCGATATCAAAATCATTTGTTGGTTCGTCAAGCAGTAAGACATTTGGTGAATCCATCAGAAGCCGAGTGAGCTGAAGTCGTCGGCGTTCGCCTCCAGATAAATCACCAACTGGTGTCCATTGTGCATCGCGATCGAATCCAAGTCGTTCACAGAGTTGTGATGCAGATAAAGTCTTGCCTTTGCCAATTTCGACATGTGTTGCAACTTTTTCAACTGCTTCAAGAAGGCGCCACGTTGGATCAAGTTCATCTAGATGCTGGGTAAGGAAGGCGATCTTCACAGTAATTCCAGTGACAAGTTTTCCTGCCGCAGGTTGAAGCTGGCCGGCCAAAGTGCGCATCAACGTTGTCTTACCTGCACCATTTATGCCCACAATACCTATGCGATCTCCTGGGCCGATATTCCACGTCAAGTTATCAATCAACTCTTTATCCCCCGCTTTTATGAGCGCGTGATGGAGTTCAAAGACAGTATTTCCAAGACGATTGAGAGCAAACTTCAATAACTCAGTTGAATCTCGCGGCGCTGGCTCTGCCGAAATCAATTCATTGGCCGCATCTACACGAAACTTAGGTTTAGTTGTTCGCGCGGGAGCACCGCGACGGAGCCATGCAAGTTCCTTGCGAATCAAATTATTTCTTCGCGCATCTGTCGCACTAGCTTGACGAGAACGTTCTGCCTTTGCCAAAACAAATGCAGAATATCCTCCGTCATACTCTTCAACTTTTCCAAGGACAACTTCCCAGGTGCGATCTGTTACTTCATCCAGAAACCATCGATCGTGCGTAACCACTAAGACAGCTAAATCTCTTCGATTCTTAAGGTGAGCGGCGAGCCATGCAACACCTTCTACATCAAGGTGGTTTGTTGGTTCATCTAAAAGAATTAAAGCAAGATCATCGATAAGAAGTTTAGCCAAACCAACACGTCGCTTTTCTCCACCCGAAAGGGATGCAAAGGTGCGATCAAAGATGTGATCATCGAAACTTCCGAATAACCCAGTAAAGATTTCACGGATGCGCGGATCACTCGCCCATTCATGTTTTTCTCGATTTCCGATTACGACATCGCCCACAGTTGCTTGAGGGGCAGCACTATCTATCTGGGAAAGAATTCCAATTTTTGCCGCATTAGTTTTAGTTACACGTCCAGAGTCAGGTTCTTCTACGCCTGCAATTATTTTCATGAGCGTGGATTTGCCAGCTCCGTTGCGGCCTACGATTCCGATTCGATCGCCTTCAGAAACTCCAAGAGATACTCGCTCAAGAAGTGGGCGAATATCAAAGGCTTTAGAGACCTCTTCGATATTCACAACATTGCGCGCCACGGTAGGAGAGCGTACCTTTGAACTATGAAGGTCACTGACCGCGCATATGCGCTCGAGCTGGATAAGAACGATCCGCTTGCGCACTTCCGCAGCAAATTTGTAATCACAGACCCTAATCTCTGTTATCTCGATGGAAATTCTCTCGGCCGACTTCCTCATGCGACCGTCAAGGCTGTCAATGACTTTGTTTCACATGAATGGGGCAATGAAGTTGTCACGGGCTGGAGTCACTGGATTGATGAAGCCCAGGTTGCTGGCGACCTATTGGGCCGTGCAGTTCTTGGTGCCGCAGAGGGACAGGTATTAGTTTGCGACACAACATCAGTAAATTTCTATCAACTCTGCCTTGCCGCAATTAATGCGCGCCCCGGAAGAAAGACCATCATTACTGATGCCGCAAATTTTCCTACTGATCGATATATCCTCGATGGAATCGCAAAGCAATTTAACTTAAATCTCATCATCATCGATAATGAGGATCCGGCCGTAGCTGAAAATGAGTTAATAACTGCTGAGCTTCTAGAGCAATATATGTCAGAAGATGTGGCGCTCGTAACTTTTGAAGTAATTCAATATCGCTCTGGTGCACGTACTGATATCCAATCAATCACAGACCTTGCGCGCACTTACGGAGCATATGTTGTGTGGGATGCAAGCCATGCCGCAGGAGCCATTGAAATGAACTTCGATGACAACGGTGTTGACCTTGCCGTTGGATGCACATACAAATATGGAAATTCGGGGCCAGGTTCACCAGCGTGGTTATATGTAAATAAGCGGGTACAAGAAGAGTTACAAGTACCCATCCAAGGTTGGTTTGGGAATGAAGATCAATTTGGTATGGGTCCTGATTTTGCAAAGGCCAGTGGGATTCGCGGTTTTCAAATTGCAAGCCCTTCAATCATCGGGATTCGCGGTGTACAGATAGCTTTCTCAATGATCGAAGAAGCTGGGATCGATGTCATCGCATCTAAGGCGGCCATTGGAACTCAGATGATGATTGATTTATTTGACGAATGGCTGGCACCTCTTGGATTTCAACTTCTCACTTCACGTAACCCAAAAGAACGTGGTGGGCATATCTCGATTAGCCACCCAGATGCTGCAAGAATTTGTGTTGCCTTGCGTAAATTTGCAAATGTAATTCCTGACTACCGCACTCCAAATGCTATTCGTTTAGCTATAGCACCTCTTCCAACCTCATATGTTGAAGTTTGGGATGGATTTCAGCGCATCCGCGATCTCACTGAAACTCGGCAATACGAAAAGATCGAGGGATCGGATTCTCGAGTCACATGAGCGAAAACTTTGAGTCAGCGCTTACCTACACCTCTTACCTTGCAGTTGATGACCTACTTAACTTGCAGAAACCTTTATCCGACGGTCCTGAGCACGATGAGATGCTTTTTATCATCATTCATCAGACCTATGAACTTTGGTTTAAACAATTAATTCACGAATTTTTAGAGGCTCAACGTGCTCTTGAAAAGGGAGATACTCACTACGCGCTTTCGATTCTTGGACGTATTCGCACAATCATGAAGGTGTGCGTTGCTCAAATCGATATTTTAGAGACCATGACTCCACTTCAATTTAATGCATTCCGTGGATACCTATCTTCTTCAAGCGGGTTTCAATCTGCGCAATTTAGAAAAGTAGAAGCGATATTGGGCCGAAGAGATCAGAAAATGGCTGGACATTTACCTCCGAATATTCAGTCTGAGATTAGAGAAATTACTTCGCGCAATTCGATTTGGGATTCATTTTTAGATTACTTAGCGCAACGTGGATATACGCTCCCATCCACAGTTACTGGTCGAGATAAGTCAATTGCCTACGAATCAAATACAGAGGTGCAAGATGTCTTGCTCGCGGTTCACCAGAAGGATCCAGAAAGTGCAATGGTTGCAGAGCGTCTTGTAGATATCGATGAAGGTATCCAAGAATGGCGATATCGCCATGTGAAGATGGTCGAACGCACGATTGGACACAAGATGGGAACCGGAGGTTCGAGTGGCGTTGGTTACCTTGCGAGCACTTTATTTAATCCAGTCTTTAAAGACTTATGGGAGATTCGATCTCGTTTTTAAGCAGGTAATCCTTTAATTACCAACTCTGAGAGCGGAAGTCGAACTCTCTTAGCTACTTCTCGTTCGAGCAAGGGTCCTGCAAGTTTTTCTGGTGAATCTTGCGTTCCAACTGCAATGACCACTACTGGCAATAATTCTGGTGCAATTGAAAGAACTTCTTGGGCAATTGCCTTATCGAAACCGGTCATCTGATGAGCAACTAATCCTCGATGGTGAGTTTCAATCACAAGTTGTGCAACCGCCAAGCCACAATCGTATTGATAATCTGCATGGATCGAGCCATCTGATTTAGTCGTCTTACCTGCTACCAAGATTAGAGAAGATGAGTTCTTTGCCCAAGATTTATTGAAATCCCCAAGCGAAGAAAGGATCTGGGTAAAGACCTCGTCTCCACGCTTTCCGACGAAAAATCGCCAAGGTTGTCCATTAAATGCCGAAGGTGCCCAACGGGCTGCTTCAAGAATTGCGGTGAGATCATCATCGTTCATTGTTGCCGCATCACTATAGGAACGAGGGCTACGTCGGGTTGCAATGATTTCATGAACGGGTACGGAAGTCTCTGCTTTCATGTTGTGAACCCTATTGCTCAGATAGAGTTCTCGCATGTCGATTTCCGAGTGGATACATCACACTGCTGATTCACTTGTTGCACATAACTTGCAAATTCCACTCTTTGCGCTCTTAATCTTCTTTGCTTTTGCTGAAGCGGCCCTCTTTGTAGGATTTATATTGCCCGGTGAGACTTCATTATTAATTGGTGGCGTGCTCGCTCATGCAGGAGTCTGGAATGTGTGGACATTTCTTATCGCAGCAATCATTGGTGCCATCACAGGAGACTCTGTGGGATATGAAATTGGAAAACATTTAGGTCCTCGGATAAAAGAGAATGCTTTCGGTCGTTTTGTAGGTGAAAAACGTTGGAAACTTGCCCAAGCAATCTTCGATCGCTACCACGGGGGTGCAATCTTCTTTGGTCGAGCACAAGCTCTGCTTCGCGCATTAGTACCTGCGCTTGCCGGCATGAATAAGGTTCCATACCGAAAGTTCATCACGTGGAATGCGGCTGGCGGAATCGTCTTTTCTACAATCGTCGTGCTTCTCGGATACGAGTTCGCAAGTTCGCTCACGACCCTTGAGAAGTACCTTCGTTACTGGGCTTTCTTTTTCTTGGCGGTAGTCGCCACTGTGATCGTAATTCTGAAAAGGAAGTTAGAACACCTGCTCGAAGATTAAGACTTCCTGGTATTGATTACTTCCAATTTTTCACCATATGCAGCATCTGCAATCTCTTCACGTCGCCTCTTATATTCTTCTGATGCACCAGTAATCAAGTGTTCAAATCTTTGCTCGCTCTTTATCAAAGGGTGAAGTTCACTTGCCGTGTTTTGTGAGCCCCATATTGGTTGCTCAGCCCTAATTTTTTGAACAACTAAGTACGGATTAAAGAATCTATAGATTAGAGCTAGTCGTCGCAGGACTTTGTAAGCAAGATGGCGCAATCCACGATTTAACTGAACTTGGATATGCAAACGTTTGTAGCTCAGCCAAGAAGGTCGAACACTCTCTTCTTGCACTGCCAACTGGTACAGAATCTTTGCAATTTCTGCACCACCAGTAGGGTCTGGGAGTTCTTCACACTTTGCGTGCAAACGATTTCGCACAGATGTATCTTGCAATTTCCGTACGGTTCTGGTGATTTCGTCTAAATCCGCTTGGTTGGCACGAAGTGCAAATCCCATGTCATGACACCACCGAGCTCGTGCCTCCTGATCGTCTGTGCCCCGAATATTTGATACAAAGACAGTTGGCACACCAGCGGGCAAGAGTTCGTGAACTCCGTTATAACCGGTTGCGCACACAGATGCATCGAAGGCACGCAATACTCGAGCTAAGGGAAAATGGCGTACCACGCGGATATCAAGTCCTTCTGGTGCAAGTGATTTTCCATCCTTATCTAAAGGTTGCTTGGTCAGAATTACCTGCAAATCTTTCCAACCCAAGAGGCCAGAGAGAGCGGCTGTCATCTTCTCGTTTACATCGCTATCGCCGGTACCGAGCTGAACCAGCACTGCTGGTCGATGTAAATCAAGCCCCAAAACTTTTCGTGCTTCATCTCGTTGCAGAGCGGTCTCTTTCTGAAAAAGTGACACAGATGCGGTTAGTCGAGAATCTTTGCGAGTTGCCGTAGGTCCGAAATCATATGATCTCGCAAAATCTCCAGGCTCGACAATGTAATCCATCATCTTTGACTGCAAACCTAAAACAAAACGTTGTGGCTTCTTCTGCCAGAGTCCGCGTCGTACCCAAACCAGTGCAAGTTTTGGATGAGAAAACTTTGCGGCGATGACTCCTGGATAAGGAACAACGCCGTCAAATGACATAACACGAGCACCAGTCTCATCAACGAGAGCAAGTAGACGATCTCGAAGATACACATCCCATTTATCGCGAGTCATCCACATACGATCGCGACCCGGAATATATTCACAACGGATTCCCATAAATTCTGGAATTTCTGCAATTCCACCCGCCATTGAAACAATTATTGGATTTGCATATTCTTTTAGCGCCAAAGCAATTGCACTTGCGCGCGCAAGGTGTCCCATTCCGACGCCATTGCTTGTCGCAAGAATAATTGTTGGTTTTTCCATAAGGGTCAAAGGTTAGCAATGCTTTACGCGTAAGCCACGCGGGAAAATCCCAATTACTTGCAAACTTTTTTGCCTTCAGAGATACTTAGGAGGCGTTAATTCGCAGCACTCAAAGGAGAGTACTTCTCAAACAGTTTCTAAATCAGAAACATTTGCCGTACAGCTTTACAATGACTACACCAACAGCGATCCAATCGCACCACACAGCAACACATCGTTATGTACCAACAACCTCAACACCAATCTCGCCTGAAAAAGTAGCTTCCGTACTTGCAGCCGAGTGGGACCTTTTCACTAAGAACACCCAGGGCTCAGCTAGCGAGAGCAAGCGAGCGCATAACTCCCTCCCACTAGGTGTCACCTCAAGTTTCCAGCACTGGGACCCATATCCAATTTCAATCGTCTCCGCCAAGGGCGCTTACATGACCGATGTTGATGGCCGTCAGCTTCTGGACCTCTCTATGGGCTTCGGCGCAATGCTTGCTGGCCACCTCAACCCTGTAGTCGTTGAAGAAGTTCAAACTGCCCTCAATCAGGGCATGCTCTTTGTTACGCCATCACCTACTTCTACCGATGCTGCTGAGCGAATCTGTAAGAGATTCGGAATCGATCAAGTTCGTTTCACGAACTCAGGAACAGAATCCACAATGTATGCAGTTCGCGTTGCCCGCTCTGCAACTGAAAAGATGGGCATACTAAAAATTGAGGGCGGCTACCACGGAAGTTACGATCCTTTCGTTGTTTCAGCGAAGCCACCACTAGCAATGGCCGGAGATCCTGAAGAGCCAACTCCATATGTTGAACCGAATTTAGTGCCCGGAGATATTTATGTTGTGCCCTTTAACAACATTGAAGCTCTAGAGAAAATGTTTGAGAAGAATGCAAAGAAAATTGCATGCTTTATTGTCGAACCAGTTCTTGAAAATCTTGCAATAGTCCTACCTGATGCCGGATATCTCGAGCGTGTTCGTGAACTTTGCGATCAATATGATGTTCTTCTTATCTTCGACGAAGTTAAAACAGGTCTCACAGCTGGTGCGCATGGTGCATCCGCTCGTCTCGGTGTGAAGCCAGACCTCATTACTCTTGCGAAATCAATTGGTGGCGGACTTCCACTTGCAGCTTTTGGCGGTAAGAAGAAGTACATGGACTTTGTAACAAACGGAAAGATGGCTCACTTCGGTACCTTTAACGGTAATCCACTTGCAATGGCTGGAGTTCGCGCAATCGACCGCATCTGTTCTGATCAGGCGCTAGATGATGCTGAAGCAATGAACTTGCAGGCACTGACTCGCATCGGTGAAGTTATTGATGAATACCAGCTTCCAGCCCACACAGTTGGATTTGGAATCAAAGGTTGCGTTACCTGGTCAACCACTCCTGTGCGAAATTATCGTGATTACAAATCAACCGACTTTGGCGTCGCTGAAGCACATTGGTTATTTGCACTGAACCGCGGAATCATCACTCCTCCGGGACTTGATGAACAATGGTTAATCTCTTTGGCACATGGCCAAGCAGAGATTGATATGTTGGTGGAAGATTTCCGCGAGTTCGCCAAAGCAATCCGCGCTTAATTACCTTAAGAGAGAATGACAATGGAGTCAGCACTCGAAACTGCTCGGGCGCAATTACGCCGAGCTGTAGAACTATTAAATCTCACTGAAAACGACTGGCAAACTCTTTCGACGCCACGACGTATCCTGGAAGTTGCGGTGCCACTTCGCCGAGATAACGGAAATGTCGAGATGTATAAAGGATTCCGCGTCCAGTACTCCACTACACGTGGGCCATCTAAAGGTGGTGTCCGTTTCCATCCTCAGATTGATATGGATGAAACTGTGGCACTAGCCATGTTGATGACATGGAAATGTGCACTCACTAATCTTCCATACGGGGGCGCAAAAGGTGGAATTGCTGTTGATGCACATTCACTTTCACTTGCTGAGAATGAACGACTGACTCGTCGATACACATCTGAAATATTGCCGATTATCGGCCCAGAAAGAGATATTCCCGCACCGGATGTTGGAACCGACGAACGCAATATGGCGTGGATGATGGATACATACTCCGTCAACGCTGGTTTCTCTGTTCCAGGTGTTGTTACAGGTAAGCCAATTGTTTTAGGTGGATCTCTCGGACGCACATCTGCAACTGGAGATGGCGTTGCAATATCTACTATCGAAGCGCTTCGAGTAAAAGGAATTGACTCCAAAGGTGCAACAGTCGCTATTCAAGGTTTCGGAAAAGTTGGATATTGGGCTGCCATTGCTCTTGAAAACCTCGGTTTAAAGGTTGTTGCTGTCAGTGATGTTAATGGTGGAGTAACTGGTTTTGAATCTGTGGCACAGCTTTGGAGCTACTTCATGGAACATGGCGACCTTAACGCCCCAGGTACTGAACGATTGACCCAAGATGAATTACTTCATCTTGATGTTGATGTGCTCATACCTGCAGCTTTAGCGGATGCAATAACCGAAAAAAGTGCATCAGGGATTAAAGCAAAGATCATCGTTGAAGGTGCAAATGCTCCGACAACTCCCGAGGGCGACGCTATTTTGAATGATAAGAAAATTCTTGTAGTGCCGGATATTTTGGCGAACTCAGGTGGAGTGATTGTCTCGTACTTCGAATGGGTGCAAGATAAGCAGAATTACTTCTGGACTGCTGAAGAAGTGAAAGAGAATCTCAACAGCATCATGATGAAGTCATTTAACGAGGTCGAGCACATGGCAACTGATAAGAAGGTGTCGTGGCGCGAAGCCGCACACATGATTGGTGTTGCACGAGTTGCTGAAGCGCACAGATTGCGTGGCTTGTACCCATAAAAGAAGAAAAGCCCCCGGTGTGAAAGGCACCGAGAGCTTAACTTGTGCGCGCGAAGGGATTCGAACCCCTAACCTTCTGATCCGTAGTCAGATGCTCTATCCGTTGAGCTACGCACGCTTATTGAATTTTGTATTGCGGATGCGAATACTACAGGGTTTTAACTTTGGTGAAAAACGGGCAGAAATCAGCGTATTTCGGTGCTATCCGCGCCATGAAGTGCTGAGTGGACGACCCTCTGCATAACCTGATGCAGATTGAATTCCGACAACGGCTTGCTCTGCAAATTCTTCAAGATTATGTGCTCCGGCATATGTGCACGAAGAACGAAGTCCGGAAATAATTTCGTCAATTAAATCTTCGACTCCTGGTCGATTTGGATCGAGGAACATTCTGGAAGAAGAAATTCCTTCTTCAAATAGCGCTTTACGTGCGCGATCAAATGCATCCTCTTGTGTTGTTCGGGCACTTACTGCGCGCTTTGATGCCATACCGAAAGATTCTTTATACGCACGACCCGAGCTATCGCGCATTAAGTCACCAGGTGATTCGTACGTTCCGGCAAACCAAGATCCGATCATCACCTGGGATGCTCCGGCAGCGAGTGCAAGAGCAACATCTCGGGGATGACGTACACCGCCATCGGCCCACACATGTGCGCCCAGCTTTTTCGCTTCAGCTGCACATTCGAGTACTGCAGAAAATTGTGGGCGGCCAACACCAGTTTGCATACGAGTTGTGCACATCGCACCTGGTCCAACACCAACTTTAATGATGTCCGCACCAGCTGCTACTAGGTCACGTACGCCAGCAGCTGTGACTACATTGCCTGCAACGATTGGGACTCCAAGGTTTAGCTGCTTGATGGAATGAAGCGCTTCGATCATCTTCTTCTGATGTCCGTGAGCAGTATCGACGACAAGCACATCAGCACCTGCTGCTACCAATTTAGCTGCTTTATCCGCTATATCGCCATTGATGCCAACAGCGGCAGCAATACGAAGTTTGTTTTTAGAATCGACAGCCGGTGAGTACAGCGTCGCGCGCAGTGCACCTACTTTGGTAATGATTCCAACGAGTTCACCTGATGCAGTGACCACTGGCGCTACAGTGCGAAGTCGTTCATTAAGGAATTCAAAAGCTTGGCGTGGATTAAGTGTGTCAGGCATAGTTGTGAGCTCTTGTGTCATCACTTGGCTCAATTGCGTGAAACGATCGACCCCGGCTAGGTCTTCTTCAGTAACGATTCCGACTGGTTTATTTCCGTCGACTATGACAATAGCGCCATGTGCGCGCTTATGAATGAGCGAAGCAGCATCGGCGACAGTCTCTTTTAGAGTCAAAGTAATCGGAGTTTCAAAGAATGTATGACGAGCCTTTACGGAGGCAATGACTTCTGCAACTACAGGAATCGGAATATCTTGTGGAATGACAACAAGACCACCTCGGCGAGCAATTGTTTCAGCCATTCGGCGACCAGCAATTGCGGTCATATTTGCAACTACTAAAGGGATTGTTGTCCCACTTCCATCATTGGATGAGAGATCAACGTCCATGCGGCTTGTGAGTTCGGATTTGCTCGGAACCATAAAAACATCGTCATAGGTCAGGTCGTAGACCGGTTGATTGATAAAACGCACGTATTACAGCCTACCTAACTTCAAGAGTTCTTCGCGAGCGACTGCCTTGCGACGCGGTTTGCCAAGCGGCTCGCCTGCGGCAATTTCGGCTTCATTGATTGATTGCCAATGCTGCTGAGTTACAACCCTGTTATGTGTAATTACATCGGTGACATCGCCTGAGTCCTTCGGTGTCCCGAGATCTTCAACGAGCAACTTCATGACATCTGCGGCATCTGATTTATTGGTGCCGATGACACCTGAAGGTCCGCGCTTTGCCCAACCAACGACATAAACGTTTTCATTCACGCGGCCATCGGAGTTAACAACTTTTCCTTTTTCGTATGGAATTCCTTCAAGAGAAGCTGCTTCATAGCCAATCGCAGTAATGACTAAACCGCACTTAATGCTGAAAGTCTCATCCGTTCCAGTCTTCTGGAATACAACTTCCTCTACGCGGCCATTGCCTTTAATTTCTAAAGGAGTAGCTAAGAATTGGAATTTCATTGTGCGATCGTGAGATGTTTCTTCCTTTTCAGAAATCAACAACATCGCATCAAGATTGCTC
>CAFAZZ010000007.1_pt1 | contig 17570 bp, 16 predicted proteins | sample 7267931 | NCBI WGS metagenome assembly CAFAZZ01 (sample SAMEA6814014, study PRJEB35770) | uncultured Actinomycetes bacterium | biome: Freshwater; feature: Freshwater reservoir; material: water | place: Czech Republic | collected 2016-04-20 | depth 30m m | reverse complement strand
GAAGTAATTCTCGGAGTCGGTGGTGGAATCGCAGCTTACAAATCGTGTGATCTACTGCGTCGACTAAAAGATCTTGGTTATCTCGTTACAGTCGTTCCCACTCCCTCCAGTTTAAATTTTGTAGGGAAGGCAACGTGGGAAGCTCTATCCGGTCGTGAAGTTACCGCGGAAGTCTTTGAAAATGTACATGAGGTACGGCATATTTCTTTAGCAAAAAAGGCTGATTTCATAATCATCGCTCCAGCAACTGCCGACCTTATCGCCAGAATAGCCCAAGGCAGAGCAGATGATTTGCTCACAAATGTGCTCCTTGCAAGTGAGGTTCCCGTTCTTCTCGTTCCAGCGATGCATCCTCAGATGTGGCATGACAAAGCCACTCAAAGTAATGTGAAAGTCTTGATTGATCGCGGATATCAGGTGATGGAACCTGCAACTGGAGCTCTGACTAGTGGAGACATCGGTTATGGTCGCTTTCCAGATACCGTCGATATCCTCGCGAAGTTTAATGAGATCTCTGAATTATCTCGTGACCTGAGCGGTCGAAAAGTTCTTGTAACAGCAGGTGGAACTAGAGAAGCAATAGATCCGATTAGGTATATCGGAAACAATTCTTCCGGCAAGCAGGGATATGCAATTGCGCGAGATGCGCTTTCACGCGGGGCTGATGTCACAGTTATCGCAGCTAATGTTGCGATGCCCGACATCCCAGGAGTTCGAACCCTCAAGGTGCAATCTGCTAGCGAGATGCTAGAAGTACTCAGAGAAGAGTTTCCGAAGACGACTATTCTTGCAATGACCGCTGCAATTGCCGATGCACGTCCCTTGCAGAAGGAAGATCAGAAGATTAAGAAATCTGAATTCTCGAATATCGAATTGACTCAGAACCCTGATCTACTTGCCGAAGTCTCGACCCTTAAGACAGGGCAAGTAGTCATTGCTTTTGCGGCAGAGACATCACACGATGTGGATGAGGCACGCAAGAAGATGGCTGCAAAAGGCGCCAATATTCTCTATCTCAATGATGTTTCAGCAGGAGATATCTTCAATAGCGAGACTACGCACGGAGAGATCTTCCTACAATCCGGCAGCAGTATTAAGGTGTCGAAGACCACCAAAGACTCACTTGCTCGCCAGCTACTCGATCAGGCCCTTCTTCAGTTAGGTTAGGACAATGTCAAAGCGCCTATTTACTTCAGAATCCGTGACAGAAGGTCACCCAGATAAGATCGCTGACCAGATTTCTGATGCGATCCTCGATTCACTCTTAGACCAAGATCCAGCAAGTCGTGTTGCAGTCGAAACCTTGATCACCACTGGGCAAGTGCATGTTGCTGGTGAAGTTACGACTAACGGCTATGCCGATGTAATGGGCATCGTTCGCGACACTGTCATCGGAATCGGTTATGACTCTTCGGTAAAAGGTTTTGACGGAAATAGCTGCGGAGTCTCGATTTCTATCGGCCAGCAGTCTCCTGATATTGCACAAGGAGTTGATGATGCATTCGAGCATCGTGTGGCATCTGCAGTTGATCCTCTAGACCTTCAAGGCGCAGGTGACCAAGGATTGATGTTTGGTTACGCTTGCGATGACACCAAGGAACTTATGCCATTACCTATTTGGCTCGCTCACGAGTTGGCACAGCAACTTTCAAAGGTGCGCAAGTCGGGTGCGCTCCCATATCTTCGCCCTGATGGTAAAACTCAAGTGACGATTGAATATGAAGGCGATAAGGCAGTTGCGTTGGATACCGTCGTTATCTCAAGCCAGCACTCTGAAGATGTAGATGTTCAAAAGCAATTAACCCCTGAGATTATCGCCCACGTAATTGATCCAGTCTTAGCCAAGATTGATCTACCTCGAAAAGATATGCGAACTCTGATTAATCCAACGGGTCGTTTTGTCATCGGTGGTCCCATGGGCGACGCTGGTCTAACTGGAAGAAAAATTATCGTGGATACCTACGGTGGAATGGCTCGCCATGGAGGAGGAGCCTTTTCGGGTAAAGATCCTTCTAAAGTGGATCGTTCTGCGGCATACGCCATGCGTTGGGTTGCAAAGAATGTCGTCGCAGCGGGGCTAGCACGTAGGTGTGAGGTTCAAGTTGCCTATGCAATAGGCAAGGCGCAACCGGTAGGTGTTTTTGTTGAGACCTTTGGAACTGAAACCGTTCCTGTCCAGAAGATTCAAAGCGCGGTAACAACAGTCTTTGATCTTCGGCCGGCCGCAATAATCAGAGATTTGAATTTGAAACGTCCGATCTATTCCGCCACCGCTGCCTATGGCCATTTCGGTCGCGAGCTTCCTAACTTCACTTGGGAAGCAACGAATCGCGTATCGGAATTGCAAGCAGCGGTTAAATAGTTCTTAGGTTTTAGACGTGGCAGTTGCAAGGCCACTTCGCCTGAAATCGGAAGTATTCAAGAGAACCGAGACAGAACTCGCGGGCTCTTTACCAATTGCGCGTATTTGGGTTGATAGTGGGATTTACCATTTGGATCAGCCTTTCGATTATGCGATACCCCTTTCGATGGATGAGCGGATTCGTATTGGCATACGTGTAGAGGTTTCCTTTAATGGAAAACCTTGTGAGGGGTTGGTGATTGATAGAGTTTCAGAGTCCTCTGAAAAATTGAAACAGATTTCAAAAATTCTTTCGGATGTTCCTGTTGCCACTAGGGCGAGCATCTCCCTTATTGATTCTGTTGCGCAGCGATGGGCCGCCCATCCTTATGACATTCTTCGCTCTGCTATTCCGCCCCGAGTAGCATCGGTAGAGAGAGGCGAATGGAGCAAGACCAAGGGGGCGCCACTCAGAATTACTCCTTCAAGAGCATATATCCAGCTGCCCGCCCAACAGGATGCGAACAAGTCAATCTCTGAATACCTATCAAAGGCGATGAAGAGCGGAAAAGTTCTCGTCGTGGTTCCAGATTCGCGTTCAGCAATGCGTCTTGCAGGAAATTTTCCTAACGCAGTTCTCTTAGATTCTAATCTGGATCGAGTTCAGAGATACAGAAATTTCCTTCTCGCACTTTCTGGTCAAGCCGACCTTGTAATCGGGACTAGAAGCGCAATATTTGCACCAATTGAAAACTTGGCAAATATTGTCGTCGTCGATGAAGGTTCTCAACATCATTACGAAAGGCGTTCACCTGGGTGGAATGTGAGAGATGTTGCCATATTGCGTTCTCAACTCGAGAAAACATCACTTACTTTTCTCGGTTTCTCGCCAAGTTCAGAAGTGGCACGACTCATTGAGTTGAAATGGATTAGATACAGCTCACAGAAGCAGACTGTTCCAGTACTCTACTTCCAGCAGAACCACTCTGAACTTCTTCCGGGGCGGATATTTTCAGAGATTCGTAGTGGGTTGCACCAGGGATCTGTCCTCTTTCTTGTTCCGCGCAAAGGTTATGCTCAAGCAATCTCGTGCGCCAAGTGTAGAAATATCGCCTCATGCGAATGTGGTGGAAAGATTTTTCGGGAGACGAGTAAATCTGCACCGCAGTGTGCTCTATGCGGAAAGGATTTCGGCGACTGGAAATGCCGTTGGTGTGAGGGAACCCAGCCTTTCTACATAGGTCGGGGGAGCCAACGCTTCGCGCAAGAGATAGGTTCTGCTTTCCCCGGATTTGCTTTGAAATCTTCGGAAGGAGAAGAGATCATTGATGTGCTCAATGATTTCAAGGGGATCGTCATAGCAACTCCGGGTGCGATTCCACAGATAGACCAAGGATATTCCCGGATAGCCATACTCGAAGGTGACTCCTACTTTTCACAATCAGATATTCGTTCACATGAAAGAGCGCGAGAAATGTTCTTTTCTTCTGCCTCTCATCTGGCAAGTAACGGGAAAATGTTGCTTGTCGTCGATGATTCGAACCCAATCATTGGGGCACTTGCATCATGGAAACCCTCGATCATTGCCCAGCGGGAATTGCGAGAAAGAAGTGATGTCTTTCTTCCTCCTTTTTCGCGCGCTCTCACCTTGGACTCGGAATCTAGTGAGATGGGATCTATTCTCAAAGGCTTACAGGCAGCTGTCGATCAAGGCAGACTCCCGGTCTCCACTAAAATCCTAGGTCCTTTGTTGATTTCAAACGGGAACTCTCGAATCATTCTGACTACGCCAGTAGAACACGGCGAAGAACTCATTCGCTTAATCCATCAATTTCAACGGAAGAGAAGCGCTTCAAGGAAATCACTCTCCAACTTACGCATTGATCCGTATTCCCTGACCCGTTAGGTAGGATAGAGACATGTCAATCAAACCTATCCGTCACTTCGGTGACCCGGTCTTGGTGACACCTGCTTCTCCTGTTACTGATTTCGACAAAGAGTTACGCATTCTTGTTAAAGATTTGACAGAGACAATGCTCGATGCGCCCGGCGCGGGGCTTGCCGCTCCACAGATAGGCGTCCCACTTCGAGTATTTGTGTGGGATGTCGATGAAGCGATAGGTCATCTGATTAATCCAACCCTTGATCTCAGCGAGGAGATACAAGAGGGCGATGAAGGTTGTTTGAGTTTTCCGGAGCTCGTCTATCCAACCCCTCGAGCGTTCCGAGCCGTTGCTAAAGGATTTAATATTCATGGAGAACCAATAACAGTTGAGGGAACAGAACTCTTGGCACGCGCATTGCAGCATGAAACCGATCATCTAAACGGAATTCTCTTCATAGATAGACTCTCGGATGAAGATCGAAAACTTGCAATGAAAGAGATTCGAGAATCGGAATGGTTTGGATTGGTCAGCACTTCTGGAACTGCGCCACAGATAAAGGTTTCACCGCACGACCCATTCACACGGGGACTTTGATTGCTCATCGCCATAGCCGCTACTCCAGCAGTGGCCATACCAACCATTAAGGCGTTACTAGCCTCGAAGCACACGATTGCATTTCTGATCACTCAACCTGATCGTCCCTCCGGACGCGGGCAAGTCCTTACTCCAACTGAAGTTGCTCTCTGGGCAGCGCAGAACGAGATTCCAGTATTTAAGCCAGAAGGCCATAGCGAAACACTGTCATTACTCTCAGGAGTCGATCTTTTGCTCACCATTGGATACGGAGTCCTTCTGCCCCAACCGATTCTCAGTGCGCCGCAGAAGGGATGTCTCAATCTCCACTTCTCACTTCTACCTCGTTGGCGTGGGGCAGCGCCAGTGCAAAGGGCTATTGAGTCTGGTGATCTACTTTCAGGTGTCACAGTTTTCCAACTTGATGAGGGAATGGACACAGGACCAATTTATTCGAGCAAGAGATTTGCACTCGATAGTGACATAACCTCTGATGAGCTTTTCGTAGAGCTTGGAGAACTTGGTGTTGAAGCCGTTCTGGATTCATTAGAAATGATTGAAAATGGGGTGAAGCCGGTCCCACAAACTTCCGTTGGCGTGACGCGAGCTCTGAAACTTTCTAAGGATGAAGGACGTATTGATTGGGCAGAGAGCGCTGAGATTATTTCCAGAAAGGTTCGTGCTTTTACTTCGTCACCTGGAGCATGGACTTCATTTCGCGGAAGTAATCTCAAAGTCGATACTCCAACAGTGTCAGATTTGGTTGTAAACCCCGGTGAATTATTGGGACAAGGGCGATCTTTGTTCGTTGGAACAAAGACCACTGCGATCGAGATTGGCTGGATTACTCCCTCGGGCAAAACACGGATGAGCGCTCAATCTTGGCTCAACGGGATCAGACTAGAGCCGGGTGAGCGATTTGGTTGAGGCGAGAAGAAACTCGTTCAAGAAGCCTAAACCTGATGCAGTTAGAACTCTTGTCTATGACATCTATAGCGAGGTAAATCGTCGCGGTGGCTATTCCAATCTCTTACTCCCACAGGCGCTAACGGCGAGTAATTTCGAGCAGCGCGATCGGGGTTTTGCAACTGAATTGCTTTATGGAAGCCTGCGAATGCAAGGACGCCATGATTATATTTTGGCCCAGGTTTCAGATAGACCCTGGACTGAAGTTGACGAAGGCATCATCGATGTTACACGCCTTGGAGTTCACCAAATATTTGAGATGAGGGTAGCAACACATGCTGCTGTATCTGAGACCGTGGAACTCGCGCGAAAGGTATTGGGGGAGTCAAAAGCTTCATTTGTAAATGCGCTGTTGCGAAAAGTGAGCGCACGTTCAATAGAAGATTGGATGGCACCGGTACATCACATTTCAGATCCGGTTACACGGCTTTCGATTCTTTATTCACATCCAGAATGGATAGTTTCCGCATATTTCGATTTGCTTAAAGATTTTGAAAGAGTTGAAAGAGAACTCGCAGCAAATAATATTCCCGCACTTCCGACTTTGGTCGCCTGGCCAGGTGCATCAACACGTGATGAACTTGTCGCCTTAGGGGGAGAGCCAACCCAATATTCACCTTACGGGGCGCGTATGGCAGGTTCACCTGCATCTGTCGAACTGATACGACACCGAAAAGCTGGTGTCCAAGATGAAGGTTCTCAACTAGTCGCACATGTCTTCTCGCAGGCTTCGAAAAACGCTGAGAGCATCTTAGATATTTGCGCCGGCCCTGGTGGAAAGGCGGCGCTTCTGTCGCATATCGCTGACATTGAAGGAAAGAGCTTTGTGGCAAATGAGATATCAGAGCCGCGATCAAAATTGGTAAAGGCAGTTATCGGAAAGTTTCCTGTTTGGGTTGGGGATGCCCGAGATATTTCAAGCCGGGGCGAAAAGTTCGATGCAATTCTTGCAGATGTTCCTTGCACGGGACTCGGTGCACTTCGACGTCGCCCTGAAGTTAGGTGGCGTAGGACTCTTCAAGATTTGCGCGAGCTCACACAACTGCAACTAGAGATTGCGAAGTCGGCGAGTGAAATAATCAATCCAGGTGGAATTTTCGGATATGCAACATGTAGCCCTCACTTTGCAGAGACTTTTGGTCAGGTTAAGCGCATAGTGAAAGAGATTCCCGACTTAGAGCAGATCGATATCGCTCCTTTTTTGCCGGCCCATTTACATGGCGCTGTCAGGGATAAATCAATGGCTCTATGGACCTCTGAACACGATACAGATTCAATGTTTCTCGCGCTCTTTAGAAAGATGGCTTAGGCTTAGACTGTGAGCTCAGAGATTCGAATTACACCAAGTATCCTGAACGCTGATTTGGATAACCTTAACCACGAAATTGAAAGAATTTCAAAAGTAAGTGATTACCTACATTTAGATGTAATGGATGATGTATTCGTTCCAAATTTCACCTTTGACTTTTCAAGAGCGTCGGAAATCATTAAGAGCTCTCCTTTGGCAGTCGATGCTCACCTGATGGTCTCGAACGTTGATTCGATTGCAGTTCAGTATGCAGAAGCAGGGGCTGCAAGCGTTACGGTGCACGTAGAAGCCGTTTCTAATATACGCTCAACTCTTAAAAATATTCGAAGCCAAGGATCGCGAGCAGCTATTGCGCTCAAACCTGCCACTGACGTGAGCGCCTATTCAGAGTTCATTGATGAAGTAGATATGTTTCTGATCATGACTGTTGAACCAGGTTTTGGGGGCCAAAAGTTCATGACTGAGATGATGGAAAAGGTTCGTAGAACGCGCAGCATGATTGGTGCCCGCCCAATATGGCTTCAAGTTGATGGAGGAATATCACTTGAAACAATCGAGATTGCTCGCGAGGCAGGAGCTGACACCTTCGTCGCAGGAAGTGCCGTATTTAACTCTGATGATCCGGCCGAAATGGTAAATCTGCTCCGCGCTAAGGCAAGCTCTACTAAACTAGAGCCATGAAGAACTTCGATTCTCTATGGTCAGAACTAGTTGCCAAACTAGTCAGTCGACCAGAGGGATCTTCGACCGTCGCAGCAGTTGATTCGGGAGTTCATGCGATCGGCAAGAAGATCCTCGAAGAAGCTGGTGAAGTGTGGCTAGCTGCTGAGCATGAATCTGATGAGGCCCTCGCTGAAGAGATTAGCCAGCTTATCTACCATCTACAGACATTGATGTTGGCTCGTGGCCTTAAGCCGGAAGATATCTACCGATATCTCTAAATTCTTTTTCTCGACACAATAATGAGGGAGCACAATGTTAAGAATTGCAGTTCCAAATAAGGGCTCGCTTGCCGATTCTTCGATAGAAATTCTCAAAGAGGCGGGATATCGACAGCGCTCCGATTCCCGGGATTTGATACTTACAGATCCAGAAAATGGCGTTGAGTTTTACTATCTGCGACCAAGAGATATTGCCATCTATGTAGGTTCAGGAGAATTAGAAGCCGGAATAACCGGACGAGATCTTCTTATTGATTCTGGCGCCTCGGCACAGGAAATTCTCTCGCTAGATTTTGGTTCCTCCACTTTTCGCTTTGCAGCTCCTGCATCACAGAGTTGGAAGGAAAACGATATTTCTGGAAAGCGAGTAGCGACTGCATATCCAGGGTTAGTCGAGAAGTGTTTAAGAGATTTGGGAATCTCAGCGTCAGTAGTGCGACTCGATGGCGCTGTCGAAAGTAGTGTACGTCTTGGAGTAGCAGATTTGATTGCAGATGTTGTGAGTACGGGAAATACTTTAAAGCAGGCCGGACTTGCGACCTTTGGTGAGCCCATCCTGACTTCTGAAGCGATTCTCATCAATCGTGACAATACCCAGATGCGGCCAGAACTTGAGATACTCATTCGCCGTCTCCAAGGTGTTGTTACAGCGCGCCAATATGTTCTGCTTGATTACGATGTGCCGGCCAAGAGCGTAGACGAGGCTTGCGCAATAACGCCTGGACTTGAATCGCCAACAATCTCTCCACTTCAAAAGCCAGATTGGGTTGCTGTCAGAGCTATGGTCTTACGTAAAGAGACCAATCGACTTATGGATGAACTCTGGGCACTCGGTGCGCGTGGAATCTTGGTAACAGATATACATGCGTGCCGTTTGTAAGGCTCTTATTTTCTCGTAGCGCCAGCTTCTTCTAGATCTTCACGGGAAATCCCTAAAAGATAAAGTACGGAATCCAAATACGGTGCCGTTACTGAACTATCTGCTGCCGCTTTGACCGCGGGCTTTGCATTAAAGGCAATACCAAGCCCAGCTATCGAAATCATGTCAAGATCATTTGCTCCATCGCCTATAGCAATCGTCTGCTCGAGCTCTACTCCTTCAATAGCTGCAAAATCACGTAAGGCAGTTGCTTTTGCTGCGCGATCAATAATCTCGCCCTTGACCTTTCCAGTGAGTTTCCCATCAACAATTTCTAAAGAGTTTGCGCGGTAGTGAGAGATTGAGAGTTCTTCAACCAAAGGAGCTATTACTTCTACAAATCCTCCAGAGACCAAAGCGATACTGTGACCAAGTTTATGAAGTGTCTTCACCAAAGTGCGCGCACCTGGGGTAAGAACAATCTCCTTTTGGACATCGGCTATCACTGTTTCGGGCAAGCCTTCAAGGAGTGCAACTCGCGCTTTGAGACTTTGCGCAAAATCTAACTCACCTCTCATGGCAGCTTCGGTAATAGTTGCAACTTCTGATTGAACGCCTGCTCTAGCGGCAAGGAGTTCTATAACTTCTTGTTGGATGAGAGTCGAGTCAACATCCATGACCACCAATTTCTTAGCCCAACGCATCAAGCCACCAGGGGAGACTGCGATATCAACAGAATGGCTGGTGGTGACTTCCGCTAAACATTGACGAATAGTCAACTGTTCTGCGCCTGAAACAACGAATTCGATGGCAGTAATTGGATAACTTGCTGTTCGTTGAATTCGCTCGATATTTCCATGCTGTGAAGTTATGGCGGAGGCGATTGCCCCAATCGCTGTTGGCGTAAGTGGATTTCCAAGAGCAACAACGTGAACTAGCCCCGTCTTTGCAGCGATTGTCGACTCACCTTGCTCTTGGAACGAGGTCGCGATATCAATCGAGAGCTTCTCGCCACAGATTTGAAGATCCTCATCAATCGCCTGCGCATGAGCTGGATTGAGGGAGATAAGGACGGTGAGAATCAAACGATCGCGAATAACGACTTGCTCAATATCCAAGATAGAGATTGAAAATGGCGCAAGGGTCTCAAAAAGGGCTTGCGTTATGCCTGGAGTATCGAGGCCAGAGACAAGAATGAGGCCCGTAAATTCGCTCTTTTCTGTTGTCACGTGCGCGAGGTTATCGCGAATCACTTGCCTTCTGCCGACTATTTCACCGGATTTGCGTGTGGAAGATATATCTTTCTTTCCTATGACCACACAACGCGTTCTCGAATTGAACGGTGTTTCCGTCCACCGGGGTGGACAGGTGATTTTAGGGCCGATTGATTTTTCAATCGCAGAAGGTGAGCGCTGGGTTGTCTTGGGTCCAAACGGGGCTGGTAAATCCACCCTCCTTCAAATTCTTGCTACTCGCATTTTTCCGACTTCTGGTCGTGTCCTAGTTCTCGAGAAGGAAATGGGAAAGATCGATCTCTTCGAACTACGAAATCGAATTGGTATCTGCGGATCTCTCATCTCTGAAGATATTCCGTATGACGAAAAGGTTCGCGATGTCGTTCTGACTGCAGCTTATGCAATACTCGGCCGCTGGAACGAGGCATACGATCTGTGGGATGAGTCCAGAGCTGTCGCACTACTCACCACATTCGGCGTCAGGGATTTAGCCGAACGAATCTACGGAACTTTGAGTGACGGTGAAAAGAAGCGGGTGCAGATTTCTCGTGCGTTGATGGCAGATCCCGAATTGCTGCTCCTTGATGAACCTACAGCTGGTCTCGATCTCGGAGGAAGAGAAGATTTGCTCAAGCGCTTTTCTATCTTTGCCTCCGATGCAACAGCACCAGCTTCAATCTTGGTAACTCACCATATTGAAGAAATTCCTGCCGGCACCACGCATGCGCTCATACTCAAGGGGGGAACGATTGCTGTTTCGGGTCCGATAGATCAGGTAATTACATCTGAACATATGTCCGCAGTCTTTGAATTACCCATGGAAGTTCGCCATGAAGGATTTCGATTCTTCGCTCGTGCACTCTAGCTGGATTCCGGTACTGCAACCGCTTTCCCAGAAAATTGAATCGATACTTTCAAGGATTGGCTTTAGTGAAGTCGTACCCTCACCTCAACAAATATTTCGTGCATTTACATTTCCGCTAGAAGATGTTCGATGCGTGATTTTTGGCCAAGACCCTTATCCCACTCTGGGACATGCAAACGGGCTGGCATTCTCGACTGAGCCTTCTGTTTCTCCATTGCCCAAGAGTTTGCAGAATATCTTTAAGGAGCTCTCGTCAGATTTAGGTGTCGTTGCTCCAGAATCAGGGGATCTTCTTCCGTGGAGCAAAAACGGGGTGATGCTTTTGAATCGCTCGCTCACGACAGAGATTGGGGTAGCAAATGGTCATTCAAATATCGGATGGCAAGAGATAACCGAGAAGGTGGCAGCAGAACTTGGTAGACGTGATGTCGTTGCCATTTTATGGGGCAGGCAGGCCCAAGAACTTTCACATCATTTTAAGATGAAGATCGAGTCCGCTCATCCCAGTCCTTTAAGTAGTTATAGAGGCTTCTTTGGCTCGAGGCCGTTTTCTCGAACGAATCAAATGCTCGAGAGTTGCGGACGCGAACCGATTGATTGGAATCTAAAAAGGTAGAGAAAGAGAAATCTTGGGAAGAAAAAATCCCCGCCTCAAGTAGAGGCGGGGATTTCTCATCTAATTGAAGGAATCTTCTTTTAACCAACCCATGCATTGATAGGAGATGTTAAGAAGTAGATCATGAAGAGACCAGAAACCAAGAGGAGCAATGGATGTACATCCTTGCGACGACCTTGGATATAACGGATCACGACATGAGTTACAAATCCAGCACCGATTCCGACTGAGATGTTGTAAGTAAATGGCATCAAGATGATTGTGAGGAATGCTGGAATAGCGATTCCATAATCTTCCCAATCGATACCCTTAATTTGTGTCATCATCAAGAATCCGACAATCACAAGCGCAGGAGTCGCAGCCTCATAAGGAATGATTGCTACAAGTGGTGCAAGGAAAGTTGTGAGCAAGAAGCAGATACCTGTAACTACAGATGCGAGTCCAGTTCGAGCGCCTTCACCAACGCCAGCTGCAGATTCAATGTAGCTAGTGTTCGATGAGATGCTTCCGACGCCACCACCGACAGCTGCAAGTGAGTCAACAAGAAGAATGCGATCGTTATTAGGAATGTTTCCATCGCGGTCAATCAGACCAGCTTCGTGTCCAATTGCTGTGACTGTTCCGACGGTGTCGAAGAAGTCTGAGAGCAAGAGTGTGAACACTAAGAGAATTACCGTGATCAGAGGTACTCGATCAAGGGATCCAAATAGGTTGAAATGACCGAAGAGACCGAAGTCAGGAGTTGCAATCACCTTATCTGGCATTGCTGGAACGTTGAGTCCCCAACCCTTTGGATTTACTTTGCCGGTAGCTCCATCAAAGTTAGGACCAATCTTGAGTGATGTTTCGATAATCACTGCAACGATAGTTGAAGTAACGATTCCGATAAGAATCGCGCCCTTTACCTTCTTGACCATCAAAGCAATGGTGAGGAAGAGTCCAAGTGCAAAGACGATAATCGGCCAGCCGACTAACGTTCCGCCATCGCCAAGTGTTACTGGAACGGGTCCAGAGCCTGTACGGCGAACAAAGCCTGCATCTACAAGACCGATCAGCGCGATAAAGAGACCAATACCCACTGAGATCGCGATCTTTAATTGTGCAGGTACTGCCTTAAAGACAGCAGTTCTAAATCCTGTAAGGACGAGAATCGTGATGATGATTCCTTCGAGGACAATAAGACCCATCGCATCAGCCCACGTCATCTTCGACGCGATACCAACGGCTACGAATGTATTGAGACCAAGACCAGTAGCAAGAGCGAGAGGGTAGTTTCCGACAACGCCCATAAGGATTGTGAGAACACCAGCCATTAACGCTGTCATAGCAGCTACGAGTGCAAGGTTTGGAGTATCTCCACCACCAAGGAACTTTCCATCAGCATCCTTTGAGAGACCGATGATTAATGGGTTGAGGGCCACGATATAAGCCATCGTAAAGAATGTTACGAGACCACCGCGGACTTCACGTCCAACGGTTGAGCCACGTTCTGATATTTTGAAGAAACTATCAAGCATGACGAACCTTCCTGATTTTGGTAACGGGGGTGTTTGCGACCCCGTGCGAAATGACGGCTCACAGACCGAGGGAAGTTAGGCCAAAGGCTAGTTCACGGTCTACTTACTGATGAGTCAGACGCGCGACAACACCGAGGAAAATGGCCACAGATTGCCCAATCAGGAGGGCGAAGAGGGCTGTACCGATGCCTACGCGACCTCCCATGAGCCAGCCGATCGTCAGGACTACGAGTTCTATACCCATTCGAACACGACCCACACGCACTCCGGTCTTAAAGTGGATTCCAGTCATAGCGCCATCTCGTGGACCGGGGCCTAATCCGCAAGTGATGTAGAGAGCCGAACCGAGGCCAACCATCGTGATCCCGAGCAGAGAGAATGCGACCCCGGCAAAAACGGTATTTTGTTTAGGGAAGATGTGCGTTCCAATTTCGATAAAGGTTGCAATCAAAACAATATTGGAGAGGGTTCCAAAACCCGGACGCTCATTGAGCGGGATCCAAATTAGCAATACAACGATGCTAATGAAAAAGGTTGCCCAACCAATACTCAGCCCAGTCTTATAAGTCAGTCCCTGGGAGAAGACGGTCCATGGCGCATTTCCCACATCGCCTTGAACAAGAAGTGAATCTCCCAGTCCAAATACGGCAAGACCAAAGAAGAGAATTGCGACGCGCGAAAGTGAAAGTTGCCAACGATGTTCAGCTCGCCAAGGAGTAATCGGAACGGTCTTATGAGGTTTAAAGAAGGCAAGAACTCGGCTTAAATCCATTGGGGGAGTCTATAGTTAAACAATGTTTGTGGGCCTAGGTACTTTTGTAAATATCGTCGCGATCCTGGGCGGATCAACAATTGGCATACTCGCTGGTTCACGGATTACCCGAAAATCTCAAAGTCTCATCACCGATGTTCTCGGTCTCATCACTGCACTCGGTGCAGCATCAGCGCTATCGCCTTTGTGGTCTTCAACATTTGAATCGGCCCTTCCCAAAGGTTCTTCTCTACTTGTAATCCTCGCTTCCATGCTGATTGGCGGACTCATTGGTTCAGCGATGTCGCTTGAAAATCGATTAGACGCCTTCGGTGAAAATTTGCGTAAACGTTTTAGGGCCTCTCAGGAGAGTTCATTTGTTGAAGGTTTTGTCTCGGCATCGCTGCTCTTCGTTATCGGCCCATTAGCAATACTCGGAAGTGTGAGCGATGGCATGTCGCAAGGAATTGATCAGCTAATTCTGAAATCTTCACTGGACTTCTTTGCCGCAATGGCATTCGCATCAACTCTTGGATGGGGCGTGGCTGCATCAGCTATTCCAGTCGCCCTATATCAAGGTTTTTGGACAATCATCGGATTAGCCCTTGGTTCGGTCCTCGCGCCATATCAGATTGATGCAATGACGATTTGCGGGGGACTGATGCTTGTGGGCATAGCGCTGCGATTACTAGATATTAAGAAGATTCCTGTCGCAAACCTTCTGCCGGCGCTAGTTTTGGCACCGGCAATCGCAACGTTGTTACATTCTTTTAGATAGTTGAGGCATCTATAACAAAGCGATACTTCACATCACTGGCGACTGTGCGTTCGTACGCTTCATTGATGTAAGTAGCGTTGATAACCTCGACATCGCTGACGATGGATTTCTCAGCGCAGAAGTTGAGCATTTCCTGGAGTTCTGGAATTCCACCAATCATTGAACCCGCAATGGAACGACGGCCATTGAGAAGTGTCCCCACATGAACGGCGTACGGTTTGCCGGGTAGGCCGATGACCACAAGTGTGCCATCGAGTTTCAGAAGCGAGAGATAATCATCTATATTGATTTCAGCACTTACAGTGTTGAGAATGACATCAAACTTCTTTGCATTGGCCTTAAATACCGCTGGATCGCTAGTTTCTATAAAGTGGTGAGCGCCCATAGCTAGAGCATCATTTTTCTTCTTTGCAGAATGAGAAAGAACTGTTACTTCTGCGCCCATTGCAACTGCGAACTTGACTCCCATATGTCCTAGGCCACCAAGACCCATGACTGCAACTTTCTTACCCGGACCAACTTTCCAGTGCTTTATAGGGGAGTAGAGAGTTATTCCTGCACACAGAAGTGGTGCAACACCTTCAAGTGGAAGGTTTTCTGGAATATGTACAGCGTAATCTTCATTAATCACAAAGTAATTGGAATATCCGCCCATCGCGACAGTTGTACCGTCGCGCTCTAATTGGTTATACGTTCCGGTCATTCCCTCAAGACAGTACTGTTGCAAACCTTGCGTGCAGTTTTCACATGAGCGACACGAATCAACGAAAACGCCGACACCAATCTTGTCTCCGACTTTAAACTTTGTTACTGAAGATCCAATCGCTGTGACTATTCCCGCAATTTCATGGCCTGGAACCATCGGGAAAATCGCCGGACCCCATTCTTCACGCGCCTGATGGATATCGCTATGGCAAATTCCTGCATATGCAATGCTGAGGGCTACATCATGGGAGCCGACTGAACGTCGATCGAACTCATAAGGTGCCAATTTCTCTTTTGCGGCCATAGCGGCATAAGCGCGAGTGTTCATTTTCTTACCCTTCGAATCAATATTCTATTGGTTGAAAGGTAGTGGCTCAGAGCTCATATGTCCTGCTCGAGATGCTCGGGCAGTTACTCGTCGCATGTGATGACGGCGACACAGAACTTCGTAGGCAATCTCATCGCTTCTTCCCACATCTCCAACAACGACTTGTTCGCCTTCAGTGACCATGACACCGTTGACTGTGCGGGCATTGTGTGTTGCCCGAGAACCACACCAACAAAGCGCCTCAACTTGCAGTGTATTCACACGATCTGCGAGTTCAACCAATCTTGCTGAACCAGGAAAAAGTTTCGTGCGAAAGTCTGCCAAGATTCCAAATGCGTAAACATCTATTCCTAGGCCGTCGACTATCTTTGCAAGACCATCAATCTGATCTGGTTGGTAGAACTGCGCTTCATCGCAGATGATGTAATCAATTCGATCGCCCATCGAGAGATGCTCCACGACAAATTTATGAATATCTAAGGTTGGCTCCACTTCAATCGCATCAGATTGAAGGCCTAGGCGGGAACTTATGACACCTGCTCCGGCCCTATCTTTACTAGTGAAGATTAAGCCCGATCGTCCGCGGCTTTTGTGGTTGTGGGCAGTCTGTAGTGCAAGGGTGGACTTGCCGCTATCCATAGTTCCGCAGTAATAAATTAACTCAGCCACGGCGGCATCCTGCCACTTTTTTCAATCGAGTGCTCACTTACGCGGCGTTGAATATTCCAAGACGGGTCAAAGCGACATCCATTTTCACAGATAGAGCTCTCGCCATTGCAACTGTTAAGTGAGAGGAGTCACGATAGACAACGATTGATCCGATAATTGCTGGACACGTGCGAGCACATAGCCATGATGTTGGGTTAATCTGCTGGTAACCAGGTGAGAAGTAGGGGATAGAACGTTGCGAACCATTGCATCTCTCTAATTTGCCCGCAGCGATACAACTTGGAATATCGCGTATCGGGTGCGGCGTATCCGAGACGTAGACGATGTGATCAGATGAGCCTTTGAGAGCTAGATAAGTTTTTCTCTCGCCTTCGCGCCACCACGATGCGCGGTCTGTATATCCAGACGGAATATCAAAGTACTGCATTCCTGCTACGAGAATAGCATCGGGTTGAATTTGCTTGATTCGATTGAATGCGTAGCTACGCCAGGCAGAACAATCAGCATTCTTATATTCACCAGTATCAACTTTTACGACAGATGGCCCTGGGCACGCTGATTTGGTGAGAGAGATTAGTTCAAAGTCCTTTTCGCGTCCCAGCTTATCCAAAGTAGGCATCCATTGAGCGGCGTGTGAATCGCCAAAAAGAACAATCTTTCGACGCGATCCAACATTTCCATAACGGCAGTTCGGAGAAGTCGTTTCTCCGTTATTAACATGGCATCCGTCTTCATACACAATCGGTTTCCGCATCACTTCAGTAAGTGAGAAAGCCTTTCCATCAGGCAAGGTAATGAGATCTGAACTAGAAGAGTAAATTCCTAAACTGATGGTAAGTGCGAATACAGTCGCTAACGCGCCACCACGAACGATTGTTCTGGGTTGAAGTTGCGCATGACGCAGGGGTTCTTCAACGAATCGATGTGTCAGGTGTGCGAAAAGAAGCGTCGCTAAGACGCAAAGAAAGCGTTCGTATATGTGAAGACTTCGGCCGAAATAGACAACTGGAATAACTAAGAGTGGCCAGTGCCATAGGTAGAGCGGGTATGAGATAGCACCTAACCATTGCACAAAACGATTGTTACCAATCGAGCTTAAAATGCGTGGCCAAGAATGAACAGCCGCAATCGAGATGGCTGTTGCGATAACGGGAACGAGGGCTGCCATCCCGGGAAATGGAGTGTTGTCCTTATATTGGAGCGTTCCATAAAGAAAGAGCGTCAGTGCAAT
>CAFAZZ010000006.1_pt1 | contig 17593 bp, 19 predicted proteins | sample 7267931 | NCBI WGS metagenome assembly CAFAZZ01 (sample SAMEA6814014, study PRJEB35770) | uncultured Actinomycetes bacterium | biome: Freshwater; feature: Freshwater reservoir; material: water | place: Czech Republic | collected 2016-04-20 | depth 30m m | reverse complement strand
CTGATTTGCGGGAAACAAAATCAGCAACAACCTTCTCGCTTCCAGAAACTGTTGCAACTGAGGTTATATCTTCTCCGCCTTGTAAATCTTCAGCCAGAGCACGTTTAATAAGGTCACGATCAATCATTTGCTTCCAACTTCCTGATATCCGCTTGTCCAATATCCAGATTGATCCAACTGCTGAACAATTCGCTTCTTCCACAAGTCACTTGTTTCAGGGAAATCTTCACGCCAGTGTGAACCACGGGTCTCTTGGCGAATAAGTGCTGCCTTGAGAATTGCTTGGGCGAGCTGGAATAAGTTTGTGGTCTCCCACGCTTCAACGCATGGTTCGGTGCTCTTTTTATCTTCAATGCGAGTCAAATCAGAACTCGTCTTCAGGAGTGAATCTGATGATCGAAGAACTCCTGCCCCACGACTCATGCTGATTTGAATTTCGTGTCGCACTTTCGGATCAAGCAATATAGCTTGCGATGCATTTTCAACAGGATCGCTCTTTTCAGGAAGGTTTTCGGCGATATCAGATGCGATACGGGCGCTAAATACCAATCCTTCGAGAAGTGAATTGGATGCAAGTCGATTGGCTCCATGAACGCCAGAACAGGCTGTTTCACCGCATGCATAAAGGCCATTCACACTCGTGCGTCCGTTGAGATCAACTCGGACTCCCCCAGATGCATAGTGCGATGCCGGTGCAACTGGAATCAAATCTTTGAGCGGGTCAATGCCATGTGAAATACACGATGCATAAATAGTTGGGAAGCGTTCTTTAAAACGCTCGAGATGGCGAACATCGAGCCAGACATGATGCGCACCAGAGAGATTCATGACGCGCATGATTGAGATTGCAACAACATCGCGCGGAGCAAGTTCGGCAAGTGGATGGATATCTTGCATAAAGCGCTTGCCGTTATCGTCGACAAGGTATGCACCTTCACCACGGACAGCTTCACTGATGAGTGGTTGTTGTCCTTCGGAGTTATCGCCTAGCCATAAAACTGTTGGGTGGAATTGAATAAATTCAACATCAGCAACTTTTGCACCCGCGCGGAGTGCGAGTGCAACTCCGTCACCAGTAGAGACAGAAGGGTTAGTTGTCTGTGCAAATACCTGGCCAAGGCCACCTGTTGCAAGAACAACGGCACGAGCAAGTCCTCGACCGACTCCATCACGGCTACCAGCACCAATAACGTGAAGAGTTACTCCACAGACTTCGCCAATGTCATTCTTCAAAGCATCAAGTACAAGAGCGTGTTCGACAACTTCAATTTCAGGATCGTTTTGTACTGCAGCAAGAAGTGCGCGAGAAACTTCAGCACCTGTTGCATCGCCACCAGCATGCAGAATGCGATTGCGCAGATGTCCGCCCTCGCGAGTAAGGGCGATTTCACCGCTATCTTCCTTATCGAAAATTGCGCCTCGTTCAATTAATTTACGGACCGCTTCAGGGCCTTCGGTAACAAGGACGCGTACGGCATCGACATCACACAGACCTGCACCTGCGACAAGCGTGTCTTTCTCGTGCGCTTCAGGTGAATCTCCATCGCCGAGCGCGGCAGCGATACCGCCCTGAGCCCATTTCGTGGAACCTTCATCAACGCGAGCTTTTGTAACGAGCAATACTGATAATCCATATGTACGGCATTGAAGCGCAGTTGTGAGGCCGGCGATTCCAGATCCCACCACAATCACATCGGCAGATGCAGTCCAGCCTGGTGCCGGCGCTAATAGCTTCATGCGCGATTTCCCATAGGCATATTGTCAATCAAACGCACACCATTTATCCACCCAGCAACTATTGCCCTGACGTGCTGGGTATCCAGTTGAGCGTGGTTGAAAGTCATCTCATCAATAAAATCTGCATAATCGAGAGTAAAGGCAGTTTCGCTCTGCAATATCGCTCTTAATTCATCTTCAGTCGTTGATTGAGTAAGCGCTCTATGCATCACAGATGCCGCCACTCGGCCATCGGCCGTCAAACGAATATTGCGCGATGAAAGTGCAAGTCCATCGGAATCACGGATTGTCGGAGCAGTAATAATTTCAACTTCCCCTGCAATTGTTTTTATCAATTGCAACTGTTGGAAATCTTTCTCGCCAAAGATTGCAACTTTCGGATTAACCAAATCGAAGAGACGGCGAACTACCGTGAGCACGCCATCAAAGTGACCTGGTCGCGATTTACCTTCGTAGATATCACCGATAGGCCCAGCAGATTGCTTTGTAAATCCTTCAGGATAAATTTCAGATTGAGTGGGAAGCCATAGGTGTGTGACACCAGATGCTGCAGCAATATCAATATCAATATCTGGAGTGCGTGGGTACTTTGCTAAATCTTCTTCGCTCTCAAATTGCAGTGGATTGACAAAGATACTTGCAACTACGTGCTCGCTATATTTCTTCGCTATTGCGAAGAGCGAGGAGTGGCCGGCGTGAAGCGCGCCCATTGTGGGAATAAATGCGCAGGCAGAAGGGAGCTCGGAAGCGTTTGTTACTACTTTCATGGCTCCAGTCCTTTCAGGTACCGGGCAGGCAGTAGCGCAATTCTAAGGCGTTACGACAGTTGCGCCAAAAGATCGGAGATTTTGCCCTGTGTGAGCAGTACAGCATCCGGTTCAATTTCATGCCACGGCTCTAATACAAAACGACGCTCGTGAGCCCGGGGATGTGGAAGTTCGAGTTCATCAGCCTTACTTAAAAGCGATCCGTATTGAATGAGATCTAGATCGATTGTTCGCGGTCCCCATTTTTCGGTGCGTTCGCGACCTAATGATTTCTCAATCCCGTGAAGCAGGGAAAGTAAATCGAGTGCTGGCAGCTCACTTTCAAGCAGGCAGACCGCATTGAGGAAATCTGGTTGCTCAGGACCACCGACGGGTTTTGTTGAGTAATAAGAGGAAACAGCTGTTACTTCCGTAGCTTCTCTCAACAGCGCAACTGCCAAATCCATCTGCTCTTTGGGGTTTCCTATATTCGCACCGAGTGCAATAACAGCTTTCATCGAGTGACAGTTACCGAAATATCTGTAGTTTCAGCAGAGATGGGCGCTTTAGGTTTGTGCACCGTCACTGCAATACCTGAGATTTCTGGATGACCATTCTTAATCCTGTCCGCAATGCGCCCTGCAAGTCTTTCTATGAGTTGAACTCTCTCGCCGGTAATTTCTTCGACAACTACATCAGCAAGTGCACCGTAATCTATGGTGTCTTGTAAATCATCGCTGACGCTTGCCTTTGATAAGTCGAGATGGATCTCGAGGTCAACAAAAAAGTCCTGACCGTTCTTTGCTTCGTGGTCGAAGACTCCGTGATATCCAAAGCCCCAAATTCCTTTAATCGTGATGACATCACTCATGGACGAATCGCCTTCACATTTGCCTTCACACCGTGAACTCTAACTCCCCAAATTCCCTTATTGACAAGCGATTGGGTCACTTGAACAGTCGCCTCTTCGCGTTCATCAGGACTATCTCCGCCCAGGAATCGCTTACGTGAATGGCCAATCAGTACTGGGTAACCAAGTGCAACAAACTCATCGATGCGATTGAGTATCTCCCAATTATGTTCAGTGTCTTTGGCAAAGCCGATACCTGGATCAAGGATGATGTTTTCTCGCTTAATTCCTGCAGCAAGGGCCTTTTCGAGCTGCATCGTTACCTCTTCAATAACATCGGTGACGACATCGTTATAGATGGCCTTTGAATTCATATCTTTTGAGTGTCCGCGCCAGTGCATCAAGGTGTATTTGCATCCCAGAGCTGCAACGGTTGAGAACATGTCGGGATCTGCAGCACCACCGCTGACATCGTTAACAATGGAAGCTCCAGCTTCAACGGCACGTTGTGCAGTCGTTGCCCGCATGGTGTCGACGCTAATAACTACCTTCTGCTGTGCAAGTTTGCGAATGACAGGAATTACTCGCGCCTGCTCTTCTTCTTCGGGAATACGGTCTGCACCAGGTCGGGTTGATTCGCCACCGATATCGATGATGTCGACGCCATCTTCGATCATTTCAAGTCCGTGTGCAATTGCAAGAGATTCATCGAAGTGAAGTCCACCGTCAGCGAATGAATCAGGAGTGACGTTAAGAATGCCCATCACCAACATTATTGATTATCGATTCGTAATCAAACTGATTGCTTCTGCGCGCGTTGCAGCATCACGCAAGACGCCACGAACGGCAGATGTTGTAGTTCGTGCTTGTGACTTACGTACTCCTCGCATTGACATACACAAATGTTCGCAATCAATAATCACAATCACACCCATTGGATTGAGAATCTCAACGAGCGCATCTGCTATCTGGGTCGTCAGCCTCTCTTGAACTTGTGGGCGTCGCGCAAAGAGATCAACTAACCGAGCAACCTTTGAAAGTCCCGTGATCTTGCCGCTAGGAATGTAACCAACATGAGCTACTCCGTGAAATGGAGTGAGATGGTGTTCGCAGTGAGAAAAAACTTCGATATCCCGAATGATCACTAGCTCTTCATGGCCGATATCAAAAGTAGTTGTTAAGACATCTTCTGGCTTCTGCCATAGCCCTTCAAAGTTCTCTTTAAATGCGCGCGCTACGCGGGCAGGGGTTTCTTTGAGTCCTTCGCGCTCTGGATCTTCGCCAAGGGCTAGAAGAAGTTCGCGTACAGCTTTTTCAGCGCGCTCCTGATCGTAGGGATGTGATGCTCTTCCATCATCTGGCCCCATCGATACAGAAGAAATATCGCTCACGCTAGGTTGTCTTCTTTACGCGACGCGTCTTGCGGGGTGTATCTGTAGTTACGACAACTCGCTCTGGAATATCTACTGGTGGTTGTGTTGAAGGTAGACGCGTTGCAGAACCTGTCCACGCTGGACGGTTTGGCCACGCCTTAACCTTTGCGAAGATGTCGGCAATCTCTTCCTTGTTAAGCGTCTCTTTCTCGAGCAATTGCAGAACCATCTCATCAAGGATGGTGCGGTTGGCTTCAAGAATGTCATAAGCCTCTTGGTGCGCCTTTTCGATCATTTTCCGTATTTCAGCATCAACGATTGAAGCAACATTTTCTGAGTAGTCACGTTGGTGTCCATAATCGCGACCCATAAATGGTTCAGATGCATCAATACCCAGTTTGATTGCTCCGATAGCTTCTGTCATTCCGTATTGAGTAACCATCGCACGAGCAAGGGCTGTCGCTTTCTCAATGTCATTTGAAGCGCCAGTAGATGGATCATGGAAGATGAGTTCTTCTGCAGCGCGTCCGCCAAGTGAATATGCCAATTGATCAAGAAGTTGGTTGCGAGTAGTCGAGTACTTATCTTCATCAGGCAGAACCATGGTGTAACCCAATGCGCGACCACGCGGCATGATTGTGATCTTATGTACTGGGTCTGTATGTGGAAGAGCGTGCGCTACAAGTGCGTGACCTGCTTCGTGATATGCGGTTACACGGCGTTCTTCTTCTGACATCAATCGAGATTTGCGTTGTGGGCCAGCCATGACGCGATCAATGGCCTCGTCAATGTGAGTATTTGTAATGGTTTTTTCGCCTTCGCGCGCAGTAAGAAGCGCCGCTTCGTTAAGAACGTTTGCTAAATCAGCTCCGGTAAATCCTGGCGTGCGACGAGCGTAAGCAAGAAGCTCAACATCTTTGGAAAGTGGTTTTCCTTTTGCATGGACTTTGAGAATATCTTCGCGTCCCTTGAGATCTGGGCGCTCGACTGGAATCTGACGATCAAAGCGTCCAGGACGTAAAAGCGCTGGATCTAATACATCAGGACGGTTTGTTGCAGCAATCAAAATAACCTGTCCATTGGCTTCAAAGCCATCCATCTCAACAAGAAGTTGGTTCAGGGTCTGCTCGCGTTCATCATGTCCGCCACCCATTCCGGCTCCACGTTGACGACCAACTGCATCAATTTCATCTACGAAAACAATTGCTGGAGCATTTGCCTTTGCTTGATTAAAGAGATCGCGCACGCGAGCTGCACCGACGCCGACAAACATTTCGACAAAGTCAGAACCCGAGATTGAGTAGAACGGAACTTTCGCTTCGCCTGCAACTGCACGAGCAAGAAGTGTCTTACCGGTTCCTGGAGGGCCATAGAGCAAAACTCCCTTTGGAATCTTGGCACCGAGAACTGCGTACTTAGCAGGATCGGCAAGGAAATCTTTTATTTCCTCAAGTTCTGCAATTGCCTCGTCTGCACCGGCAACATCATCAAAGGTATTTTGAGGTACATCATTGTTCTGCAATTTTGCTCGAGATTTTCCGAATGAGAAGACGCGATTACCGCCTTGTGCATTGCTCATCATTAAGAAGAATAAGAATCCAATCACCAGAATTGGTCCGAAGGTGAAGAAGAGAGATGTTAAAAATGATTGCGTTGGTACATCTACATTCCAACCCTTTGTCGGAGGATTTGCGGTCAATGCATCAACAAGAGTTGGTTCTTGGCGTGCTACGTAAGAAGCTTCGACCTTGCTAGAACCCTTGATGGTATTTCCGACAGAGAGAATGAGCCGTATTTTCTGTGATTTATCAATAATCACAGCTGATTCAACCTGGGATTTAGAAATCGCATCAACTGCTTGTGATGTCTTGATCTGGGTGTAGCGATTAGAGGCACTGGTAATTTGCCCAAAAATTGTTACTGCAAATATTGCAAGAATTATCCAGAAAAGAGGACCTTTAAAGATCTTCTGTGAGCGAGTCTGGGGAGTCTTATTCGCTCCATCTTTTTCTGAAGGTTTTCCAGATTTCTTCATCTTTAGAAGGTTGGAAAATTTTTTATCAGAGTTATTGCTTGGTTTTTGGGAAGACATAAATATCCTTACGAGTACATGTGCTTGGCAAGCACACCGATAAATGAAAGATTGCGATATTTTTCGTCGAAATCAAGACCGTAACCAACAACGAATTCTTTTGGAATATCGAAACCAACATATTTCACATCAACCTCAACTTTTGCAGCCTCAGGTTTACGCAGAATAGCCAGAATTTCGACAGATGCTGCTCCTCGAGATAAAAGGTTTGCTTTGAGCCAAGAGAGAGTGAGACCAGAGTCAACAATATCTTCAACAATCAGAACGTGGCGGCCAGTGATGTCTCGATCGAGATCTTTGAGTATTCGAACTACACCACTTGATTTTGTTCCGGAACCATATGAAGAAACTGCCATCCAATCCATTTCAATATGCGATTGCATGGCTCGAGTGAGATCAGCCATCGCCATGATTGCACCTTTAAGAACTCCAACAAGTAGAACTTTCTTATCTACGTAATCGGCATCGACGCGAGCTGCGAGCTCTGCAATCTTTGCTGCAAGTTCTTCTTTAGTTGCGATGACGCTTTCGACATCGGTACCGACTGTTGCTAAATCCACCAGGTGTGCTCCTTGCAAAATCGTGAGTGGGCCAGACTCAATGAAGTCGGGCTAAGAGCGAAAGTCTGCCCGAAATTCGCTCAACCTTCACACCACCAGGAAGGCTTACCGCCCCTTGGCCGTGCCAGAGAGTGATGAGCGCCTCAACCCCCTGGATGTGATCCCACGTAATCGAGCCTGAAGGGGCGCCTGCGGCGTAAATGGCGGCCCGCAGGACTCTGGTGCGAATAGCTCGAGGCAGGGCCTCAAGGCGGGCGCAATCGAGGGAGGCAAGATCGCAGCCTTTAATTTCTTCGCCAGCGATGGCGTCGAGGGCATCTGCATCGTCGCGCAGAATTGAGGCGCTGCGTGCAAGTGCTGCTGCAATTCCGGGTCCAATTTTTTCTTCCATTACCGGAAGAACCTCTGAGCGAACTCTGACTCTAGAAAATTCGGAATTAACATTATGTGGGTCTCGCCAAAAAACAATCGCCTGTTCGTTGCAAGTAGCTTCGGTTTCGGCTCGAGTGATTGCTAATAGCGGGCGAATATATTTACCGTTAATTTCTGCCATTCCAGAAAGCGATCTCGTACCAGATCCACGTGCAAGTCCCAGCAAGACAGTCTCTGCCTGATCATCACGAGTGTGTCCTAAGAAGATTCTTACAGCGCCTTCTCTATCAGCAACCTGCTGAAGCGCTTGATAGCGCGCATCTCGAGCGCCTGCCTCAACTCCGTTTTTTGTATCTACCGTAACTTTTTCGCAAATGACTTTTTGAAATCCCATTGATTTCAATTGCGCTACTACTTTCTCTGCCTGCACAGTTGAATTCTCTTGAAGTTGATGATCAATTGTCACCGCTACCGCCGTAATAGCCAGTGGAGGAGATTCCTTAAGAATTGCATGAGCCAGCGCAAGTGAATCAGCACCGCCTGAGACTGCTACAAGTGCAACATCGCCTGCTTCGCATTCTTGCAAGTATGGTTTTACCGCATTGCGGATTGCAACCGTTGCATCAGTCATGGTTGAAGATTAGACCCGACCACCAAATGGCATAAGCCCCTTAACGCTATAAATATTGGAGTAAATCAGGCCCTTCTTTGTGGAGTTGGCCTCCCACATCATTCCGCCACCTGCGTAAATTGTGATGTGGTGGATTGTCGAAATGGTTCCTTTATATGAGTAGAAGAGCAGATCTCCGGGCTGAAGTTCGGTTAGTGGAACATGCTTCGTATAACCTGCATACAACGCTGAGTTGAGACGATCCCAATTTGGCCATTTCAATCCTGCAGCAGAATAAGCCGCATATACAAGTCCGGAACAGTCAAATGACTTTGGACCTTGAGATCCCCAGATATATGGTTTGCGAGCCAAGACCTGTTTCTTTGCATATTCGACAGCTGCTAACCGTTGAGCTTCGGTTGTACGGATAGTCGAGCGGCCTTTAAAGCCCTTATCTGGCCAGACCTTTGCCTGATTGATTGTGGTTTCTGCTGTATTGGCTTGGCTCTCTTCAAGAAGAGCTAACTGGCGTTGTTGCTCAAGTGTGACACGGACATTGCGTGCCTTCGCTAGCTCTTTAATTAATTGGTCTTGTACAGCGCGGAGTTTATTTACTTCTTTCTGCTGAAGGGCTTGAGCATCATCTGCAACCTTCTTTGCAGCCGCTACCTTTGCAGTTGCGATTTCCTGAATCGCTTTTGCTTGATCTGCCTTTCGCTTGGCAGCTCTGGCAACTACTTCAGCAGCTTTATATCGCTCGAGTGCAGTTGTATTTCTCGCACCTAAAGTATTGAGCGTTGAAAGTTGATCTACTAAATCCTGAGGTCCATTAGCACTTAACAATGGCTGGATATCACTCAGATTTCCACCAAGAATGTATGCGTTGGTGGCGAGTTTGCCAATAACTCTGTGGGCTTCACCAACTGCGGCGGCTGTTTCAGCGGCATGTTTGGCCGCAGCTGCGGCCTGAGACTTTGCTATTTCAAGTTCTTTTTGAGCTTTTACATACAAGGCTCTTGCAGCATTAGCCTTTGCAGTTAATTGCTTGAGCGTCATATTAGCTGCGGCCAATTTTTTTGCAGCTGCATCAGCTGCGGCTTTCTTAGCAGCCTCAGCTTGTTTGGCTGCTTCAATTTCAGCAAGTGTAGGTTTTGGTTTTGCGATGGCAGGCGTCGCAGAGAGAGTTAAGCCCAGAATTATTGCAAGGCTAATCAACTTCCTTTTACGCGTCATTGTTCAAGAATAAATGAGTAAAGGTTACAAATCGCTGTGAATCGCAAAGTGTCGCTAGTTACCCACATCTCGCCGTGTAAAGAGCGCTGTGGCGATAATCGCACCAATAAATACGTAGAGACTTCCAAGTGTTAGCGCATGGGAATATGAAACTGTTGAGCTACCACCTTGCGCAATGGTTGCGAGCTGATTTCCGGGCATCCATTTAAGGAAGGTAGGTTTTACCGCTCCAAGTAGATTTTCAATAATTAAGAGCCACAAGACGCCAATTGAGATTGCCGAAATGGGAGATCTGAGAAGCAAGCCCAGAATCATTCCAACGATTCCAAAATAGATTACAGAGATGGTCACATTAAGAAGTGTTTGGGCAATTGCGTGATACCCCGCCGATGTAAACCATAAATCAGTCGTGACTTTTGCGCGATCTGATAAGTAGTAAGAGAGCGAGATGCTCACAATCGCGGTTATTAACACCAGAATCAGTGCAAAAATTTTCATTGCAGCGAGCTTGCCGTACAAGATTCGAATCCGACCGGGTTGTCTTACAAGAAGATTGCGAAGAGTCCCGTATGTGTATTCCTGAGCAGTCTGGGCTGCAAATACACACAAAGCGATGATTCCGAGTAGCCCTCCGACAGATGAGAAGCCGTAAACAGAACCACCGGCAAGATTGAGAATTTCTCGACCTACTTGTCTTCCGCGATCTGAGTTTCCGTCCTGAGAATCAATCATCAGATAGAGAAATGTCGTAGTAAGCCCAGTAAAGAAGAGCGCTGCTCCTAAAGTTCCGAAGAAGAGAGTTGGGCGGCGAAGTTTGCGCCATTCTGCGAATATGACGCGAATCATGAACGATCTCCAGTCATTTCGAAGAATGTTTCTTCGAGGTTGGGAAGTTGTGGAGCCAGTTGAGTCAAGATGATTCCGGCCTCAAACGCCTGGCGGTTGAGAGTTCCGGCCCATTCGGCAGGGCCTTCAATATGCGCAACTCCGGAGCGAATCTGAGCTTGATGTCCGTCGTTATGTGCGATGTCGATGATCTTTTGAAGGTCTGTATCCTTCTCTGTCTTAACAAGAATGACGGGCTGTTGTTCAAGTAATAAATCTTGCATCGTTCCAGCAAATACGACTTCACCTTTACGTAACATCACTATGTATTCGCTGATGAGTTCTAGTTCTGATAACAAGTGAGAAGAGACAAATACTGTTGTGCCTTGACTTGCGAGTCGCTTGAGTAAGTCGCGAACTTCTTGAATTCCTTCGGGGTCTAATCCATTTGTAGGTTCGTCCAAGATGAGAACTTTAGGATTTGGAAGTAATGCTGCTGCAATACCTAATCGCTGTTTCATTCCCAGAGAGTAGGTTTTGTATTTAGAGCCTCCACGACCTTCAAGTCCAACTGCACGAATGAGTTCGTCTACTCTTTCAATGGGAAAACCGCCAAGAGTGGCAAGTACTTTGAGATTCTCTGCACCTGACAGCGCTGGATAGAAGGCAGGACCTTCGATCATTGCTCCGACTTGAGATAAGTATTTATCGGGATGTTGTATCGATTGACCAAGTACTTCTGCGGTTCCGCCAGTTGGTGAAATCAATCCAAGGAGCATGCGAATAGTCGTTGTCTTACCCGCTCCATTAGGGCCAACAAATCCGCAAATGGTTCCGAGAGGAACTTCAAAATTTGCATGAGAAACAGCAAAACCAGAGTCATATTTCTTGCTCAGATCCTTAACGGAGATAGCCATAGTGGTCATATGTGCAATATAGCGGGCAAACCTTAAGATATCCCTATGAGTAAAGAGGTCTGGGGCTATCACGAGCATCCAAAACGTCGTGAGCCAGATTGGGAACTCAATCCACAAACCGCAGCGATTCGTGAAGGTTTGGCGCGATCAGGTTTTGGCGAAACTTCAGAAGCTCTCTATCTCAATAGTGGTTTTACCTATACAGATTCACAGGAAGCAGTTGATTCCTTCACCGACGAAACTGACCATTTCCTCTACAGTAGATTCCACAATCCGACTGTTGCAATGTTTGAAAAGCGTCTGGCTGCTATCGAAGGAGCCGAACATTGCGTAGCAACCGGTTCTGGAATGGCTGCCATGTTTGCATCCCTTGCATGTCTCGTTGAATCCGGAGACCACATCGTCGCATCGGCTTCAATGTTTAGTTCGTGCCATGTTGTGATCACAGAAATTCTTCCCAAATGGGGAGTCACATATGAACTTGTCAAAGCCAACGATAAAGCCGCTTGGGAAAAAGCACTTCTGAAACCAACAAAGGCAGTCTTTATCGAGACTCCTAGTAACCCACTCATGGAAATTGTTGATATTAGATTTGTAAGCGATCTTGCCCATAAAGTTGGTGCAACAGTTATCGTCGATAATGTGATGGCTTCTCCAGTTCTTCAAAAGCCTCTTCAACTTGGTGCAGATGTCGTCATGTACTCCGCAACAAAACATATTGACGGTCAAGGTCGCGTACTTGCAGGTGCCTTGCTAGGTTCTTTCGAATACATCTACGAGAAACTCATTCCATTTACTCGCCATACCGGACCATCACTCAGTGCTTTCAATGCCTGGGTGCTTGTAAAGTCTCTAGAAACAATGGAGCTCAGAGTTTCTCGAATGGTCGATAACGCACAGACGATTGCAGAGTTCCTCGAAAAGCGTCCTGAAATAAAATCGGTCCGCTATCCCGGTCTTAAATCTCACCCAGATCGCGAAGTCATAAAGAAGCAGATGAGCGGTGGTGGAACCACTATAGGCATTGAATTTGCTGGAACCCAGAAAGATGCCTTCCGCTTCATGGATGCGCTTCGAGTGATCGACATTTCAAATAACTTAGGCGATAGCAAGTCGCTAATCACTCACCCTGCATCGACCACACATCGTCGCTTAGCTCCTGAAGTGCTTGCAGAGATGGGTATCTCACCATCAGTTTTGAGACTTTCTGTCGGCCTCGAACATGTTGATGATTTAATTAAAGATATTACTCAAGCACTGACAAGTTGAGCAACAACTAGAAGTACAGAGAATAAACTCAAGTAGGTTATTGACCAATGAAAAATTCCTGCGGCAATTTTATTGTAGTTATCTGAATTCTCTTTAAGCGCAAAGAGCTGGAAAGTAAATACTGCTCCTAGCAAGACCGTGGCGCACAATACCCAAATAGGAAGCTGGGCAAGTTGAATCATGGCCGCCGATGAGACCACCATTGCGATTGTATGAAACCACATTTGGCTAATCACAACTGACTGTGCAGAAACTGATGGAAGCATAGGTATACCTGCTGCCGAGTAATCATCCTTGTATTTGATTGCTAGCGCCCAGAAATGTGGCGGCGTCCAGAAGAAGATCACCATAAAGAATGCAACTGGTACCCAGGTTAAACTTCCGGTTACTGCGGCCCAGCCGATTAAGACGGGCATACACCCGGCTGCTCCACCCCACACAATATTCTGCGAAGTATTTGGTTTAAGAATTATTGTGTAGATAACAACATAATAAAAAATGGCAAGTGCTGTTAATAGAGTTGCAAGTGAATTTGTATAAATCTGGAAAATAGTTAAAGAGAATAAGCCAATAAAACTGGCGAAAATTGTCGCCTGAGTTTTTGAAACTGTTCCAACCACAAGAGGGCGCTTTGATGTACGAGCCATCAATTTATCTGAGCGAGCTTCGATGACCATGTTAAATGCATTCGATGAGCCCGCTGCCAAGGTCCCCCCTATCAAGGTCGCTGCCACTAATCTGAAGGAAGGTATGCCTTTTTGGGCTAAAACCATCGCTGGCAGCGTCGTGATGATGAGGAGTTCGACCACTCGCAGTTTCATGAGATCGATATAGGCGCGAAGGTGAGTCACTCGCATAGGGTACTCATAATTAACAACAGGTTAGCGGTTGATTCTCAGAGTACTTTAAGGATGATGGCTTAACTTGCATTTAACGAAAGGGGTCTCCGATGACACCTAATAAACCCGAATGGTTCGAACTCTCTGAGGCAGATAGCGCCTCCTCAGGTATTCGCAAAATCAATAAGAAATTGCCTATCGCTGCGATAGTGGCTGCTGGATCAATAATTTTGGGAGGAGCGCTCTTTGCAAATGCAAATGACGAACCAAGCGCAAGTGCCTCTACGACTTCAGTCACCGCTGCTAGCTCACCCGGTGCAAATACTTCTGGTGCGACTACTTCTAGTGCAACTTCTTCGACGAATTCTATAAGTTCCCCTACGGCAACATCAGTACCGAAAGTTTCAATTACGCCAGTCATTAATGCACAAGGTAATTCCGAACGCGGCGGTGATGATGGAAAAGTCGGCGATAGAGAGCACTCAGACGATGAGAATGAGGGCTACGAGCATGAAAATGAAGACGAGGACGACTAAGCGGCTGGAGTATAAGTAGTCTCTAATTCTTTACTCGACTCTGGAACCTCTTCGGTAAGAATTGGGAATGCAACCTTTCCCAATAATTTATCCATAATGAGTCGGGCACGATCTTCAGTTTTATTACTCTGAATTAATCTGTCGGCAAAGATCACAAAGGCATACTCTCGATCTCCGCTTTCAACATACCCTGCAAGATTTGCAGTGCCGCGAAGCTTTCCGGTCTTAGCTTTGATCAGCCCAACTGCCTGAGGCGCCGTTGTCAGAAAGCGATTGCGAAGCGTTCCACTTACTCCACCGATGGGAAATCCCTCGACGAGGGATGCAAGCTTTGGATTCTCGCGGATCTTTAAGAGCAACTTCCCTGCCTGCAGAGCAGTCATTTGATTCTCTCGTGAAAGCCCACTGCCATCTTGAACAACTAGGTTTGTGGCATCAATGCCTAAATTGTTAAATACATCCTCAAAAGTCTGGGCAACTCCAACATCATTGAGTGGGTAGCCTGCTGCAGCCGATGCTAACCGTGCAATTCGTTCGGCTAATAAGTTATCACTCCATGTGAGAGTGAATGCGAGGATTTCCTGGAGTTCGGGTGAATCAGAGCTCAAGATCTGCTGTGAAGATAGCTCTATAGCCTTTTGCGAGGTGACCCGCTTAAAGGTAACGCGGACTCCTCGTTTGAGGAAATAGCTATTTATATTTGCTATATCTTGCGAATAAAGATTCGAGAAATAGATTGTTGAATTCTTTGTTGACCCTGAGTTCTCTCTCTTAAGTGAACTCAAAGCATTGGATTCGATGCGAGGCAATGAAGTTCTACCCATCTTCTTTGCTTGAGCATCATTTGAGCTAAACCATGGATCAAGTGAACCCTGAATTACGAGGCTCTTTTTCTCGGCTCCAACCCACAAAGACGTTGTAAATCGATGAGTCGGCTCGAGATAAGAAAAAGCGGCAGCTGCGCTTAAGAGTTTTAATACAGATGCGGGCTTTCGAGGTGATGTTGAATTCTTTTCAAAAACCACTTCTCCGGTCTTATTATCCATAACGACAATGGCAGGATTAGATAAAGACTTATCCGACGCCATGCGGCTAAAGATAGAGGCGACCGAGTCATGGCCGAGCGCATTTGCTTGAGTGGCAACAAGATTAGGGAAGGTAAAAATTAGGCATGCCAATAGGGCAATCTGCTTTTTCAATTTTCTCAATTCCAGAACGAGGCGATAAGTACATTCAGCACGGTGAGCCCAAGCATGGCGCCCCATACGGAATTTTTAAGAACTGGCTTCTTCACATTGGAGTATCCCAAGATCAGAATGACAGCGATCACAAGACCTTTGATGCCGATCTTTGTGTGGTTGAGAACTTCGTCGGGATTCACCTTCGTGAATAGGCCGACCATGATTAACCCAGCAATAAGAGCAGTCAGAGTCGCATGCACAACGCCTGGGTTGAGCTTCTTTTCGCTCTTCTTAATTTGAGAAAGCAACATCCCTAAAATTGCAACAACGCAGAGAATGTGGATTCCAAATGCTGAGTAATAAATGGCGTTCATGGGTCTCCTTGGTAAATACCTTGTCTTAAGTTTAGAGTGCATCCATGGAAATCAATACACCTGCAGTGATAGGTCCGGGTGAATTTTTTCCGGTTGTTGGCGTAGGCCCCCACGAAAAGCCTTGGCCTACAGGGGCTCACTATGATCCTGAGCTACTCGAAAATGGTGACCGTAGAAATGTCTTAGATCATTATCGATACTGGAGCGTCGAAGCTATCGTCGCAGATTTGGATACCAAACGTCACAAATTACAGATAGCCATTGAAAATTGGCAACATGATTTAAATATTGGCTCAATAGTCCGAACTGCAAATGCCTTTAATGCAGCAGCAGTGCACATAGTTGGAAAGCGCGACTGGAATAAGCGCGGCGCCATGGTTACGGATAGATATCTCAAAGTTATCCATCATCCAACAATCAACGATTTCTCAGTGTGGTGCAGCGAAAATCAGATACCAATCATTGGTATCGATAATGTTCCGACTTCGAAGCACTTAGAGGGCGCCGAGCTGCCCGAAGAATGTGTTCTGTTATTTGGTCAAGAAGGCGCTGGCATGTCTGATGAAGCAATTGCAGTCTGCGAAGTTCTGTACGCAATCGAGCAATATGGTTCTACAAGATCAATGAATGCATCAGCGGCTGGGGCTATCGCGATGTATCACTGGGCTTTGCAGCACTTGCCTCGAGCAAAGTAAGAATTAAGAGTGCAGAAACTAAGACGGGCATAATCCACCATGATTGTGCCCCAACAGCATTAAGTGAAAATAGGCCTAGAACAACTGCTGCTGCAACTCGCCAGTCATCGCCAATTATGAAGTCATACCAGAAGAAGAGAAACCCCCCTAACAACCTAGATACTTGGGAGGCTGACTGACTTGGCTCGTGAAAAGTTGGGATTTTTGGGGCTCGCAGTTCATGGTCTTTTGATTTTCTCATTTTTAAAATCTCAATCAGAGTGAAACATATAACGAGTACAAACGGAATAATCGCAAGAAGAGATAAATCATTGCCAGGCCATTCGGCGCCTGCACCTTCAGAAGCCCAGAAAATTCCAAATGAGGTAAGTAGCGTTCCTACAATAAATTTCATTGCATTTTCAGGAACCCTGGATAGAGGCTTATGAATTGCAAAACCTGCAATTGTTACAACCAAGACGGCGATAATCGCTGCCCATACCGCAAGTGCAAATGCATCGGGATTGGAGCTCTTTTGAATCACGCCGAAAGTGAGAACAATAAAGACAACTTCAAGCCCTTCAAGTAAAACTCCCTTAAAAGAGAGGGTGAACGCATACCAATCAGATACAACAAAATGTGATACCCGAGTCGCCTTCTGCGCAGAGAGAACTTCTTCCTGAAATATCTTCACTTCATCGTGAAGTGCCTTAAAACCACTTGCACGCAAGATAGCCTTCCGCAGCCATTGCATACCAAAGACAAGCAGCAGGCCACCAACAAGAACACGTAATGTGTTCTCTGGAAGTTTCTCGATATTGGGACCTAAGAAAAGTACAAAGGCAGCTAGCGCGAAAAGCGCAGAGATCACACCCTGGAAAGAGGACTTCCAATTGCGAGATGTGCCGGCTGCCAGGACGATTGTTACGGCCTCAACGGCCTCAACGGCGCAAGCCAGCAAGACTGAGATAAAGAGCGCAAAGTCGCTTCCGCTAAGACTTTGGAGCATCTAGTCGTTTAAGGTTTGAATTGCTTCGTCCTCAGGGCTATCTGAAAGAGCCTCACGCACTCATATTAATCGGCGTTCTACCTCATCTGCTTCATCCATGCGGCCTAGCTGGCGCATCACTGCCACCATGCGGGTTTCTATATCTAAGATGAATTCAAAATCTTTTGGTTCGTCTTCGGCCACTATATTAAGTACGTTATCGAGCGAAGCTAGCCCATCCTCTAGTTTGCCAAGAAGAACCTCAGCTTTGCCATATTCAAATAGCGCATAAGTCTCGCGATTGTGATCATGGGCAGTCTCAAAGACATCTATGGCTTTGCGTGCAGCTTCGATTGCCTTTTCGCCGTCTCCGATTTCGTTATAGCAAGAAGCGATTTTTTGATCGCATCGAGCTAT
>CAFAZZ010000005.1_pt1 | contig 19152 bp, 13 predicted proteins | sample 7267931 | NCBI WGS metagenome assembly CAFAZZ01 (sample SAMEA6814014, study PRJEB35770) | uncultured Actinomycetes bacterium | biome: Freshwater; feature: Freshwater reservoir; material: water | place: Czech Republic | collected 2016-04-20 | depth 30m m | reverse complement strand
GTAATCGTTGTCGCGACCGTATCTTGCATCTATGGCCTGGGAACGCCACAGGAATATATCGATCGAATGATTCGCCTTAAGGTCGGGGATGAGATTGAGAGAAATTCCCTTCTCAGGAAATTCGTTGATGTTCAATATAAGCGAAACGACATGGCCTTTGAACGTGGAACTTTCCGCGTGCGTGGAGATACTGTCGAAATTATCCCGATGTATGAAGAACTTGCAGTACGAATTGAAATGTTTGGCGACGAGATTGAGAAGATTATGACTCTCAATCCACTCACGGGTGAAATTGTCCGGGATGAGGATGAAATCTATATCTTTCCCGCAACTCACTATGCCGCTGGCCCCGAAACAATGAAGCGGGCAATGAGCGAGATTGAGGATGAATTACAGATTCAACTAAATCTATTTAAAAAGCAAGGCAAGTTACTTGAAGAACAGCGACTTCGGATGCGCACTACTTTCGATCTCGAGATGATGCAACAACTTGGATTTTGTTCTGGTATCGAGAATTATTCGAGACATCTCGATGGTCGCGCGCCAGGGTCTCCTCCTAATTGCTTGCTCGATTACTTCCCCGAAGATTTCCTCGTTGTAATCGATGAAAGTCACGTTACGGTTCCACAGATTGGCGCAATGTTTGAAGGAGATGCAGCGCGAAAGCGAACTTTGGTTGAGCATGGTTTCCGTCTTCCTAGCGCACTCGACAATCGACCTTTGAAGTGGCCTGAATTTCTCGAACGAACAGGTCAGAAAATTTATCTCTCTGCTACTCCAGGAAAGTACGAGATGGAGAAAGTTGGGGGAGATGTTGTAGAGCAAGTAATCCGTCCAACAGGTCTTGTTGACCCTCAAATTATCGTAAAGCCAATCAAGGGTCAGATAGATGATCTCTTGCACGAAATCAATATTCGCGCAGAACGTAACGAGCGAGTCTTGGTAACAACGTTAACTAAGAAGATGTCCGAAGACCTGACCGACTATCTACAAGAGAAGGGGGTGCGTGTTCGCTACCTCCACTCCGAGGTAGATACTTTGCGTCGTGTCGAGCTCTTGCGCGAACTTCGAAGCGGTGAGTACGACGTCCTTATCGGCATCAACTTGCTACGTGAAGGGCTAGATCTTCCCGAAGTTTCACTTGTCTCGATTCTTGACGCCGACAAAGAAGGATTTCTACGATCTGCAACTTCTCTCATTCAGACAATTGGACGAGCTGCGCGCAATGTATCGGGCGAAGTTCATATGTATGCCGACAATATGACCGCATCAATGACCAAAGCGATTGACGAGACTAATCGACGTCGGGCTAAGCAAGTTGCCTACAACCTCGAGAGGGGAGTCGACCCACAGCCACTTCGAAAGAAGATTTCGGATATCACGGATCTCATTGCCCAAGAGAGCGACGACACGGATGACATTATGGCAACGCTGAAAGGAAAGAAATCAGCTGCAGTTCTTCCGTTCTCATCGAAGCCTACGGATTCCATGCCGCGCCAAGAGCTCATTGCGTTGATAGGCTCCCTCACCGAGCAGATGCGCAGCGCAGCTGATGAACTTCAATTTGAACTTGCTGCACGGCTGCGAGATGAATTGAAAGATTTGAAACGCGAACTTCGCGGAATGGATGAGGCAGGCATATGAGCATCGACAAGTTGGTTATCCGCGGCGCGCGCGAACATAACCTCAAAGATGTCTCGATCGAACTTCCGCGCGATGCGCTGATTGTCTTCACTGGCCTATCCGGGTCTGGAAAATCAAGTCTCGCCTTTGACACAATCTTCGCTGAAGGTCAACGACGTTATGTTGAGTCACTATCTGCTTATGCTCGTCAGTTCTTAGGACAGATGGATAAACCAGATGTTGACTTCATTGAAGGATTATCACCTGCTGTCTCTATCGATCAGAAGTCGACCAATCGCAATCCACGTTCGACGGTAGGAACCATCACAGAGGTCTATGACTATTTCCGTCTGCTCTTCGCTCGGGCTGGAAGACCTCACTGCCCTAAGTGTGGAAAGGCGGTCTCGCGGCAGAGTCCACAGCAGATTGTTGACCAGATTCTTGCAATGCCCGCAACAACAAAGTTCCAAGTACTTGCACCAGTTATTCGCGAGCGAAAAGGAGAATTTGTCGATCTCTTTGCCGAACTAGTCACACAAGGGTATTCGCGCGCTCGTGTTGATGGCGAAACAATTCAGCTCTCCGAACCTCCCAAGCTGAAGAAGCAAGAGAAACACACAATTGAGGTTGTCATCGATCGTCTTACGGCAAAAGCTGAGAGCAAAACAAGGCTGACGGATTCCATCGAGACTGCTCTCAAACTTGGAAATGGTTTAGTGCTTCTTGATTTCGTTGATGCAAAGGGTCCAGAGAAAGAACACACCTACAGCGAGCACCTTGCTTGCCACGACTGCAATCTCTCATTTGAAGAGCTTGAGCCTCGCTCCTTCTCTTTTAATTCACCATTTGGTGCATGTGCTGAATGTTCAGGAATTGGAACAAAGCTCGAAGTTGATGAGGATTTGATTATTCCGGATGATTCAATCTCTATTAATGAGGGTGCAATTGCACCATGGGCTGGAGGGCAGTCATCCGAATACTTCCTCCGACTTCTTGAAGCTTTAGCAACCGAGTTGAAATTTTCGTTAGATAATCCTTGGAAGAAACTCTCAGTGAAAGCTAAAGATGCCATTATCAATGGCTTTGATTACGAAGTTCATGTTAAGTATAAAAATCGCTACGGCCGGGTCCGCAATTACTCCACTGGGTTTGAAGGTGTGGTTCCCTTTATTCATCGACGTCATAGCGAGACAGATAGCGATTACAGCCGAGATAAGTACGAGGCATATATGCGCGAGACGCCATGTCCTGCATGTAAGGGAGCTCGTCTTAAGCCAGAAGTCCTTGCGGTCACCCTCGGTGGGAAAAGCATCGCAGAAGTGTGCGCACTCTCCATCGACGACTGTGCAACGTTCTTAAAGCAAGTCACCTTGAATAAGCGCGAGGCGCAGATCGCTGAGCGTGTTATGAAAGAAGTGCATGCACGCCTTGGATTCTTGCTCGATGTTGGCCTTGATTACCTATCTCTAGATCGCCCTGCAGCAACTCTTTCAGGGGGAGAAGCGCAACGTATTCGTCTTGCTACGCAAATTGGTTCAGGATTAGTCGGAGTTCTCTACGTTCTAGATGAACCATCAATCGGACTTCACCAACGAGATAATCGTCGCCTCATTGAGACGCTCACTCGTCTACGCGATCTCGGCAACACCTTGATTGTTGTCGAACATGACGAAGAGACGATACGCACAGCCGATTGGGTTGTCGATATTGGTCCGGGAGCTGGCGAACACGGTGGAAAGGTGGTTGTTTCAGGATCCTACGAAGAACTTATCGCCTCTAAGGAATCCATTACTGGTGCATATCTTTCGGGACGTAAAGCAATTGAAATTCCTAAATCTCGCAGACCCGTTGATTCCAAGCGCCAACTTGTTATTAAAGGAGCAAAAGAGAACAACCTGAAAGATATCGAAGTCAGCATCCCACTCGGACTCTTTGTTTCAGTAACCGGAGTTTCTGGCTCGGGTAAATCCACCCTCGTCAATGACATTCTCTACACAACTCTTGCAAATAAACTCAATGGAGCGCGCCTTGTTCCGGGTCGACACCGAACTGTGACCGGGATAGATCAACTGGATAAAGTTGTGCATGTAGATCAGTCTCCGATTGGCCGGACTCCTCGCTCCAATCCAGCAACGTACACAGGAGTATTTGACAAGGTTCGTGCACTCTTCGCCGAAACCACCGAAGCAAAAGTTCGTGGATACCAACAGGGTCGCTTCTCCTTTAACGTAAAAGGTGGGCGCTGCGAAAATTGTTCCGGAGACGGAACCATCACCATCGAGATGAACTTCCTCCCTGATGTTTATGTGCCATGCGAGGTCTGTCATGGAGCGCGTTATAACCGCGAAACTCTTGAGGTTCATTACAAGGGAAAGACAATTGCTCAAGTTCTCGATATGCCAATCGAGATCGCTCATGAATTTTTTGAATCTGTGCCAACTATCGCTCGATACCTTAAGACTCTGTGTGATGTGGGACTTGGGTATGTCCGTTTGGGACAATCAGCGCCAACGCTTTCAGGCGGAGAAGCGCAACGCGTAAAGCTTGCTACTGAGCTTCAACGCCGCTCAACTGGTCGCACAATTTATGTACTTGATGAGCCAACAACGGGTCTTCACTTCGAAGATGTCAACAAACTCTTAGGCGTTCTCAAACGCCTCGTTGAATCAGGTAACACTGTGATTGTGATTGAACATAATCTCGACGTCATCAAATCTTCTGACTGGGTCATCGACATGGGGCCTGAGGGTGGATTCCGTGGCGGAACAGTTGTCGCTGAGGGAACTCCAGAGGAAGTTGCAAAGGTAAAGGGGAGCTATACCGGCAACTACCTCGCTGAAATTCTCGCTTCGAATCGTAAGTCTCAGATAAAGAAGTAGATATGGCTGAGCCATCCAGTTATCGCCCGAAGGAGATTCCTGAAGAGCCAGGCGTCTATCGCTTCTATAACGGCAGCGACAAAGTGATTTACGTTGGTAAGGCAAAAAATCTCAAGAACCGGTTGACTACTTATTTTGGTTCAAACCTTGCCCAGAAAACCTATCGAATGGTCCACGAAGCAGTTCGCGTTGACTGGACTATTGTCGGAACCGAACTTGAGGCGCTAGCTCTCGAATTCTCTTGGATAAAGCAATATCACCCAACCTACAACGTTCAATTTAAAGACGATAAGTCATACCCATACCTAGCAATTTCTATGGCAGATGAATTCCCAAGAATCTTTATCACCCGCAAGGAGAAGCGTCCGGGACTTAAATATTTCGGCCCTTACACAAATGCCTGGGCTCTTCGAAATACATATGAAGTCCTTCTGAAGGTATTCCCAGTTCGATCATGTAGCGCCGGAAATTTTCAACGTGCGCAGCGAACAAAACGTCAATGCCTCCTGGGGGATATAGGAAAGTGCGCTGCGCCATGTGTTGGTTGGGTAACTCCAGAAGAGCACCGAGAGCTTGCTGTAAAGCTAGATACTTTTATGGAACAAGGAATGGAAAATTTGCTACCAACATTGCGTTCTGAAATGGCGGCGGCATCTGAACGAGAAGAGTTCGAGCGAGCAGCGCGTCTGCGCGATCAAATCGAATCATTTGAAAAAGCCCAGCGTTCAACCCAAGGGAATCTCTCAGATGATTTAGATGGGGATTTCATATCGTTGCATGAAGAAGGTCTCCATGCTGCAGGCTCAATCTTTATCGTTCGCCGAGGTTCAATAAAAGGATCGCGATCGTGGATTGTTGATCAAGAACGTGCCTTAGAGGGTGATGATCAGATTGGATCGCTCTTCTTCTCGATTTACAGTCAGAGCGCACCAGCAGACATTCCTTCAGAGATATATCTCAATCATGAGCCGGCAGATCGCGCAGCTCTAGAGGAATGGCTTTCTTCATTACGTGTGGGAAAAGTTGCTATTAAGGTTCCTCAGCGAGGTGAAAAGGTTGAGTTGCTACAAACAGTTGAACGTAATGCTCACTACGCCTTGATTCAGTACTTAAGCAAGCGAGCCACCGATGCGGCGGTATCTGGAAAAGCCTTACTGGAGCTTGAAGAGGAACTTCAACTTGCTCGGACTCCTCTGCGAATTGAATGCTATGACATCTCGAATATTTCAGGTACATCTGTCGTTGCGTCGATGGTTGTTTTCGAAGATGGTCTGGCTAAGAAGAGTGAATACCGTCGCTTCATCATTGATACCGATACGGCACAAGATGACACTCGCGCGATGCATCAAGTAATAACCCGCCGCATGAAACGACTGATTGCAGATCGAAATGTGAATCAGAGTGAAGTTGCAGAGACTGGCGGCAAACTCAGCAAATTCGCTTATCCACCTCAACTGATTGTGGTCGATGGTGGCGCCCCACAAGTTGCAGCGGCGCAACGTGCTCTAGATGAAGTTGGAATTACTGATGTAGCGCTCTGCGGCTTAGCTAAACGTCTTGAAGAGGTATGGATGCCAGGGGATAAGGATCCGCTCATATTGCCTCGCACATCCGAGGGAATGTACTTACTGCAACGAATCCGCGATGAGGCTCATAGATTTGCAATCACTTTCCATCGATCCCGACGTTCTAAAGTGATGCTCGAGTCGCTCTTAGATGAGATTCCTCAGCTTGGAGAATCCAGACGTGCGGCCCTTTTAGATCGGTTCGGATCAGTAACTGCTATGCGCAAAGCCAGTACGCAAGAGTTGGCATCAACTCCAGGTATCGGAGCAACAATTGCTGCAATCATCTACAACCACCTTGAAGAAATGTCTCACTCAGGCGTCGATATGGCGACCGGAGAGATGCTTGACAGCTAAGGCAGAATAAAGAACATGGCAGAGCAAGAGTTATTAATTCTCACCGGAATGTCGGGGGCGGGTCGCTCGACAGTTGCCCACGCTCTCGAAGATCTTGGTTGGTATGTTGTCGATAACCTGCCACCATCACTTCTGCCGCAACTTGCTTCGCAAACACTCGACACTCATGCAGCCTTGGCTGTTGTCGTCGATGTACGTGGAGGCAAATTTTTCGATGAACTCAGTAGCGCCCTATCAACCCTGAAGGGTTCGTCTACTCCGTATCGGATGCTCTTTCTCGATGCAACCGACCAAGCTCTTGTCCAACGTTTTGAGTCCACAAGGCGCCCCCATCCTTTGCAAGGGAAAGATCGAATACTGGATGGAATTGAACGAGAACGAGCAAAGTTAGAAGAGATTCGTGCTCAAGCTGATGTTGTTATCGACTCAACCAATCTCAATGTTCATCAATTAGAAAAGAGAACGTCAGAAATATTTGCCGCAGGATTGCTGCCCACACTTCGGATCAACGTCTTATCTTTTGGTTATAAGTATGGAATTCCCGTCGATGCTGACTTGGTTCTTGATTGTAGATTTATTCCAAACCCCCATTGGATTCCAGAACTGAGACCTCTTACCGGCCTACATAAGCCAGTAGCTGAAAAGGTACTCGGAAGCCAAGGCGTTGAGGGTTTCGTTCAGGCATATGTTGCTGTAGTTCAGCGAATGATTGCAGGATATTTAAGAGAAGGTAAAAAGTATGTGACCATAGCAATTGGCTGTACGGGCGGGAAGCACAGATCAGTGGCAATTGCTGAAGAGATTGCGCGCCAACTCAATATACATACAGATGATGTGGAAATTTCTGCGCATCCAACTCATCGTGATGTAGGGCGTGAATGAACTCTGGTAGGAAAGTTGTTTCGCTAGGTGGCGGTCACGGTTTGGCAGCCACACTCACTGCTCTGCGCAGCTTTACTTCCGATATCACAGCGATAGTGACCGTTGCGGATAACGGTGGCTCCAGTGGACGATTGCGAAAAGAATTTCCTATTCTGCCGCCAGGTGATTTGCGCATGGCACTTGCTGCATTGTGCAGTGATGACGAATGGGGGCGAAGCTGGGCTGAAATTATGCAATATCGATTTACTAGCGATGGTGAACTCAATGGCCATGCAGTTGGAAATTTACTTCTTGCTGCACTTTGGGATCGAGATGAAGATACCGTTGCAGGTTTAGATCGCGTGGGAGCACTTCTTAAAGTAGTTGGACGCGTTCTACCTATGGCTGCGCAACCTCTTGATATTGAAGCTACCTTTGAAAATGGTCCTGAGACTCAGATTGTTCGTGGACAGTCAGAGGTAGCAACTGCAAAGGGGCGGTTGAAATCACTTCGAGTTCTGCCCGAAAATCCAAGCTCCCGAGAAGAGTCTCTTGAAGCTATTAAGGATGCGGACTGGATAACGATGGGTCCGGGATCCTGGTTCTCTAGTGTGATTCCACATCTGCTTGTTCCATCTCAACGAAGCGCCATAGTCGCTTCAGGAGCAAAGAAAATTCTTCTACTCAATCTCGATACCGCAGATAAATCTGCAGGGGAGTATGCGGGTTACTCGCCTTTAGAGCACCTACAAATACTTTCCACGTATGCGCCTGATTTGCACTTCGATTGTGTCATCATCGACAGTTCAACAGATGGCCAGGATGAATTACGCAATCATCTTTCAACCATAGGTTCAGAGTTGGTTGTTGCGGATCTGCGAGATGGAGGCGCCCCTTTGCATCACGATGTGAAGAAATTGGGTCAACTTTTTGCACACATTGATACAGAAATACTGGTTGGATAACCCCATGGCAATGACTGCAGCAGTTAAAGATGAGCTAAGCAGGCTTTCGGTCACAAGGCCTTGCTGTCGTAAAGCCGAAGTCTCATCACTTCTTCGTTTTGCTGGGGGATTGCATATTGCCGCAGGGAAAGTTCTGATTGAGGTTGAACTTGATACATCTCAGAGCGCGCGCAGATTGAAGAAGGATATTGCGGATATCTACGGCCACGATAGCGATTTAGCAGTTCTCTCCTCGAGCGGTCTTCGCAAAGGATCTCGCTACGTTGTTCGCGTTGTTGAGGCAGGAGATGCACTTGCTCGCCAGACAGGGTTAATTGATGCAAATGGTCGCCCTGTTCGAGGACTTCCTCCTCAGGTAGTTGCAGCAAATGTCTGCGATGCCGAAGCTGCATGGCGTGGAGCATTTATCGCGCACGGTTCTCTCACTGAGCCCGGAAGATCATCATCACTTGAAATTACCTGCCCTGGTCCCGAGGCAGCACTTGCATTAGTCGGTGCAGCGCGACGTCTGAATATCGTTGCTAAAGCACGTGAAGTTCGAGGCGTTGATCGCGTTGTTATCCGCGATGGTGACGCAATTGGCGTTCTACTTACTCGTCTTGGCGCCCATGAAAGTGTGCTTGCCTGGGAAGAACGCCGCATGCGTCGTGAGGTTCGCGCGACTGCCAACCGATTAGCAAACTTCGATGACGCAAATCTTCGACGTTCGGCCAGAGCTGCAGTCGCAGCCGCTGCGCGCGTACAAAGAGCGATGGAGATTCTGGGACCAGAGATTCCAGATCATTTAAAAGAGGCCGGTGAACTTCGCATATCTCATGGGCAAGCAAGTCTTGAAGAACTTGGATCACTGGCAACTCCACCAATGACGAAGGATGCAATTGCCGGTCGCATACGTCGTCTCCTGGCAATGGCAGATAAACGTGCGCAAGAGCTTGGAATTCCAGATACAGAAGCAGGGCTATCACCAGATTTACTTGGGGAGTAGCACCAATTTCTTCGTGCGAGTGAGCCTTCGCACGCTCATTGACGGCCAATCGTCATCCACAGGCTGATAGAGTTCGCCTCAGGCCCCCCAATGTTGTGGTGTAACAGATAGCCACCTTTATGCGGGGCAATTCACTTTCTAGAAGAGGTTTTCATCATGATTAATGTCGGAATTAATGGTTTTGGACGTATTGGCCGCAACTTCTTTCGCGCAGCGCTCACAAACCCAAATATCAATATCGTAGGAATCAACGATCTTACAGATAATGCAACTCTTGCTCACTTACTTAAGTACGACTCAATCTTGGGGCGCCTCGGTCTTGAAGTAACGCATACCGAAGACACCATTACCGTTGGCGGAAAGACCATCAAGGTATTTGCAGATCGCGATCCAGCAAACCTTCCTTGGGCATCCGTTAAGGCAGATATCGTCATTGAATCAACAGGTCACTTCACTAAGGCATCTGATGCGCAGAAGCACATCACAGCCGGTGCCAAGAAGGTCATCATTTCAGCACCTGCAACCGATGAAGACATCACAATTGTCATGGGTGTTAACCACGAGAAGTACGATCCAGCAAACCACAATGTCATTTCAAATGCTTCCTGTACCACCAACTGTCTGGCGCCAATGGCAAAAGTCTTGGACGAGAAGTTCGGAATTGTCCGCGGTCTCATGACAACTATTCACGCGTACACAAATGATCAGGTCATACTTGATTTCCCACACAAGGATCTTCGCCGAGCACGTGCAGCAGCGACAAATATCATTCCAAGTTCAACTGGAGCCGCCAAAGCAATCTCACTTGTGCTACCTCAACTGAAGGGCAAGCTTGATGGCTTTGCAATGCGCGTACCGGTTCCAACAGGTTCAGCGACAGATCTCACAGTTGAACTTGCAAAAGAAGCAACCGCAGCTGAAATCAATGCAGCGATGAAAGAAGCGGCAAATGGTTCGCTTAAGGGATTCCTGACGTACACAGAAGATCCAATCGTCTCTTCAGATATCGTTACAGATCCTTCATCATGCATCTTCGATGCAGGACTGACCAAGGCAATCGGAACTACCGTGAAGGTTGTTGGTTGGTATGACAACGAATGGGGTTACTCCAACCGCCTCGTTGATTTAGTTGGCTATGTAGGTAAAAGTCTCTAATGACCTCTTTGGCTGACCTAGATGTAGCAGGAAAGCGCGTTTTTCTTCGTTGTGATCTCAACGTACCTTTGAAAGAAGGAAAGATCACTGACGATGGACGAATTCGCGCTTCGCTTCCAACAATCAACGCTCTTCTTAACAAAGGTGCGAGCATTGTTATTGCAGCTCATCTAGGTCGACCAAAAGGTGAAGCAAAACCTGAACTTTCACTTGCTCCAATCGCAGTGCGACTTTCCGAACTTCTTGGGAAGCCTGTTCAATTTGCAGGAGCAATTACGGGTGCAAATGTCACCGCAATGGCCGAAGCGCTGGGTGCTGGTGAGGTTCTCCTTCTAGAAAATATTCGCTTTAGCGCAGCTGAGACATCAAAAGTTGAAGCCGAGCGCGGAGCACTTGCAGCAGAGCTTGCAAGACTCGCCGATTTCTATGTGGGAGATGGTTTTGGCGCAGTGCACCGCAAGCACGCATCTGTCTTTGACCTAGCAAAATTGCTTCCACATGCAGCAGGAACTCTTGTTGCAGCAGAAGTTGAAGTTCTCAAAAAGCTCACTATTGACCCAGTGCGCCCTTATGGCGTTGTCCTTGGTGGATCAAAAGTTTCAGACAAGATTGGCGTGATATCAAATCTTCTTGGAAAAGTTGATGTGATGGCAATCGGTGGCGGAATGCTCTTCACCTTTCTCGCAGCACAAGGACACGAGATTGGTAAATCTCTCGTCGAACTCGATCTCCTTGACACTGTTCGCGGGCTTATCAAGCAGGCCGAAGATTCGGGAGTAAAACTCTTACTTCCGACAGATATCGTCGTGGCTCCGACCTTTGCAGCTGATGCAAAACCGACTCTGGTTAAGGCCGATGCAATTCCTGCAGATCAAATGGGTCTTGATATCGGACCAGAATCTGCAGCCGCATTTGCTGCAGCGATTAAGACATGCAAGACCGTTTTCTGGAACGGCCCTATGGGTGTATTCGAATTCCCTAACTTTGCACACGGCACAAAGGTTGTTGCTCAGGCGCTCACTGAAGTTCCTGGAATATCAGTTGTGGGCGGTGGCGATTCGGCGGCAGCTGTTCGTGCTCTCGGTTTTGCGGATTCCGCCTTCGGATATATTTCAACTGGCGGGGGAGCCTCGCTTGAATATCTCGAGGGTAAAGAACTTCCCGGCCTTACTGCGCTCGACCTCTAACTTTCATTAAGAAGCAATACCTACGAAGGAGTAAAAATGCGTAAACCACTTATGGCTGGCAATTGGAAGATGAACCTCAATCACCTCGAGGCCATCGCTGTTGCCCAGAAGCTTGTTTACTCACTCGATGACAAGGATTACGACGCAGTCGATGTCGCAATCATTCCTCCATTTACCGACATTCGTTCCATCCAGACTATGGTTGATGGAGACCGCTTGCGCATTCAGTACGGAGCTCAGGATCTTTCGCCTGAAACTTCAGGAGCTTTCACGGGTGATATCTCTGGATCCATGCTCGCCAAATTAGGTTGCACATTCGTTGTAATCGGTCACTCTGAACGTCGCGCAATCCATCATGAAGATGATGCGCTGATCAATCGCAAAATTAAAGCTGCGCTAGCAAACGAGCTAACTCCGATATTCTGCGTCGGAGAAGAATTGCCTATTCGTGAAGCTGGCACTCATGTTTCACATGTCATACGTCAAGTGCGCGCTGGACTCGAAGGGTTTCATAAGCCTGATCTCAAGAAAATTGTTATTGCATACGAACCTGTGTGGGCAATCGGAACAGGAAAGACGGCTACCCCTGAAGATGCACAAGAAGTATGTGCTGCAATCCGAGAAGAGATTGAACAGATTGGCTCTTCCGAAATCGCAGCAAATATGCGAATTCTTTATGGCGGCTCCGTGAAGTCAGCCAATATCGTTGAAATCATGAAACAGGCAGATGTCGACGGAGCACTTATCGGGGGCGCGAGTCTTGACCCTGAAGAACTCGCAAAGATAGCGAAATTCCACGCTCAGGCGTGATTCAAGGCTTTCCAATTCGTTCGGGTATCCTGTACCCCTACCTCTAGAGGAGTTTCACTGTGGCTTTAGCACTTTCCATCTTTCTCATCATCACGAGCGTCTTGATGATCCTTTTAGTCCTTCTCCATAAGGGCAAAGGTTCAGGTTTATCCGATTTATTCGGAGGCGGCATTTCATCAAACTATGGTGGTTCTTCAGTTGTTGAACGAAATCTCGATCGCATCACAATTGTTGTCGGCGGACTTTGGTTCGCAGGCGTCGTTGCTCTCTCGCTCGTTTTGAAGGGTTAATTCATGGCAAGTGCAATTCGCGGTAGTCGTGTCGGCGCCGGCCCAATGGGCGAAGCAGAACGCGGTGATCAAATTGAGCGCGCAAGCGTTTCTTATTGGTGCGCAAATGGACATGAAGTTCGCCCCTCATTTGCAGTTGAAGAGACTGTAGTTATTCCAGATCAGTGGGATTGCCCAAAGTGCGGTCTACCGGCTGGCCAAGATAAGAACAATCCACCAAGTGCCGTTGTAAACATTCCTTATAAAACTCACCTTGCATATGTCAAGGAACGTCGCACAGATGCTGAAGGCGAAAAGATTCTGGAAGATGCTCTCCGTAAATTACGCGGCGACGATATCGAGTAGAAACGCTTTTAAAGAGATCTAGCTGCGGCCAAGATCTCATCGATACCCGCTCTCCGATTCTGCAGATGCAGACGAAGTAGCGGGTATTTTCTTGTCGCAAGCGCTCTGTTATCTCCAATTGCCTGAGCAAAGAGAAGTGTGCGCAAAGTAAATGGACGACCTGGAATCTCGAAATCTTCTGAGGTTTCTCCGGTGATTTGTAAGAAAGAGCCGTTTCTCTGCCCGCCCTTATGAAATTGTCCTGTTGAGTGTAAGAAACGTGGACCCCAACCGAAGGAGGTTGGGTGTCCGGACTTATGAGCCAATATTGAGCGAAGCTCAGCAATCTTCGCATCGTCTCGGCGATCAAGATAGGCCATGATCGCTATGTAGCCGCCATCTTTGACATCTTCAATAAAAGTTGCGAGTGCATCTTTTAGTGATTGTCCATCTCCGAATATTTCAACCGACTTATCTAGGCAATTAGATTGCAGAGTTGGAACCTTGTTTCCCCATTCAGCCAAACAAGCAGAAGTTTGTTCCTTTGCCTCTGTGACATTGGGTTGATTGAAAGGGTCAATTTTCAGCGCTGCGCCAATAATCGCTGTGACCCACTCCCAAAAAATAAAATGCGCACCAAGCGGACCCTCGACTACAAGGTCTGCCGATTTTCCGCCATAGGCGATAGTGAGTGCATTCCCGATTGGTTCAACGTTTTCGGTAGCTATGGGCAGACGCCCAATCTGATCTTTTCCAGTTGATTCAGCAATTAACTGCTCAATCCAATCTGAAAGACCAGGAACATTTGATTGAGAATCTGTAAAAGCCACATATTGTTCAGTTTGGGTAACGATAATGTAGGCAACATCTAAGATTGCTAAATCGTTGGAAGTAAATTCACTCTTTTCTTTACGAGCATCCGCCAAAATATCTTCAATCGGTGCACCGGCAAGTGCTGATGGGACAAGCCCAAATGCGCTCAGAACGCTAAATCGACCCCCCACATTCGGGTCTGCATTAATGACTTCGAAACCATGAGTGCGCACATCGAGATCTAGCGGCGAACCCGGATCTGTAACAAAGAGGATGTGATCAATAGGCTTAAGCCCACTCGTTGTGAACTGCGCTTCAAAGAATGCGCGCTGCGAAGAGGTTTCAATTGTTGAGCCAGATTTAGAACTTACAACGACAACGGTTTCTGCCAAGTCTCCCGCAATTGCGTGCTTTGCATAATTGGGGTCGGTGGAGTCAAAGATGAAGATCTCTTTCTTGTAGGTAAGTGCGATGACTTCAGGTCCAAGTGAAGATCCCCCCATTCCACAGAGAACAACACGTTTGTGAGCAGCAAATTTCCTAATCAGATGTGAAATCTGGGGGAGAAGGTTCAATGAAGTCTCAGGAAGATCGACCCAATTGAGTCGTATCGAAGCCTCCGCTGTTGCCTTTGATCCCCACGTTGTTGAATCCTTCTTGGCAATACGTTGGTGCGCATCACGAAGAGATGAATAGAGACTGCTTTCGCGATCTACGGAGGCGAGAGATTTTCCTGAAATGTGCATTAGGCAAGAGCCTTTTTCACATCTGAGATCACGCGCTCTGATGTAAGCCCAAACTCTGTGTAGAGCTTGCCAGCTGCTGCTGATGCGCCCCAATGGTCTAGTGAGATTATTACTCCCGAATCACCGACGTACTCGCGCCATCCGAGAGCAATTCCAGCTTCGATGCTGACACGAAGTGCAGAAGGCGGAAGTACGGAGTCACGATAAGAAGTTGGCTCTTCGTTAAACCACTCGAGGCATGGCGCACTTACTACTCGAGTTGAGACACCCTCGCCTTCCAAAGCAATCTGGGCATCGAGTGCAATTCCAACTTCAGAGCCAGTTGCGATGATTACTACTTGTGGAGCCGAAGAAGCTTCCTTAAGTATGTATGCACCTTTATCAACTCCAGATACAGCCCCATGGGTGGTGCGGTCTACTGTGCGAAGATTTTGGCGAGATAGTAAGAAACCTGCAGGTTTATTGCGCTTGAGTACAGATTTCCAAGCCTCTGATACTTCGTTGGCATCTGCTGGGCGAATCACTGCGAAATTTGGAATCGCACGTAGAGCTGCAAAGTGTTCTACAGGTTGATGAGTGGGACCATCTTCACCGACGCCGATTGAATCATGGGTCCAGACGAATGTGGAAGGGATATCCATAATTGCAGCAAGACGCACTGAAGGACGCATGTAATCACTAAAGACTGCGAATGTGCCCGCAAAAGAACGAGAAAGTCCATGCAAAGCAATGCCATTAAGAATCGAACCCATTGCATGTTCACGGATACCAAAGTGAATGATGCGACCATATGGATCAGCGTTCTTCATCTGGCTAGATGCTGGTAGAAATGAATTTCCACCTTCGATAGTAGTCATATTCGAATCTGCTAGATCTGCAGATCCTCCCCAGAATTCAGGAAGAACTTTTGCAAGTGCATTGATTACATGGCCTGAAGCGTTTCGGGTAGCGACATCTTTACCAGATTCAAATACAGGAAGTGAAGCCTCCCAGTTAGCAGGAAGTTCTCGAGAAATAAGGCGATTTAGTAAAGCCGCGCGATCTGGATGAGCTTTCTGCCATTGGGTAAAATTTGCATCCCATTCCTTGTGTAGCGCTGCTCCACGTTCTTTCACTGCGCGCACGTGGGCGAAAACATCTGCAGGCATTGCAAACTTCTCTTCAGGGTTGAGCCCAAGTAGCACCTTCGTTGCCGCAATTTCTTCATCACCGAGAGCTGAACCATGAGACTTTGCCGTGCCACGAGCTTTTGGTGCAGGCCATGCAATTGTTGAGTGCATTCTTATCAAAGAGGGTTTGCTGATTTCTGCTTTTGCCGCAGTCATAGCCGCATCAAGAGCAGATAGATCTACATTTCCATCAGCGAGTGCAGGGACTTCTTGAACGTGCCAACCATATGCGCGATATCGTGCGGCGACATCCTCAGTAAATGAGACATGAGTATCTCCTTCAATAGAGATTCGGTTGTCGTCGTAAATAATATTGAGATTACCTAGCTCTTGAGTTCCGGCAAGTGACGATGCTTCTCCGGACACACCTTCTTGTAAATCACCATCAGAACAGATAACCCAGATGGAATGATCAAAAAGTGATGAACCAGCTGGCGACTCGGGATCGAGTAAGCCGCGTTCATACCGTGCTGCCATTGCGAATCCAACAGATGTTGCAACACCTGCGCCCAATGGACCTGTCGTCATTTCTACACCGGCGGTATGTCCGTATTCAGGATGTCCAGGAGTCAGCGAACCCCAGGTGCGAAATGATTGGATATCTTCCATTTCAAGGCCGTATCCGCTAAAGAATAATTGCGTATAGAGAGTCATTGAAGAGTGACCGCATGACAGGATAAAACGATCGCGACCTAGCCATTGTGGATCGGATGGATCATGAATGAGATGGCGCTGAAAAAGGTTGTAAGCCACTGGAGCTAGCGCCATTGCAGTACCTGGGTGGCCATTGCCGACCTTTTGCACAGCATCCATAGCAAGAGCTCGCGCGTAGGCGACTGCACGGTCGTCCAGTTCAGTCCAGCCAGCGATCTTCGTCATTTTCTTCTCCTTATGCGGGTTTACGAACTACAGATAATCGGACGCGCCACGCTGCGATCCAAACGAGTGATGAGCCTAAGAGGTGTGTGCCAACAAGAAGCTCGGGCACTCCTTGAATATATTGGATGTAACCAATCGCGCCTTGAGCGAGTGAAAGAGTGAAAAATATAGCGAGCCAACGCTTGGTTTCGTATCGTTGATCGCCACGAAAGTAAAAGAGGATGGTTATAAGCAATAGCGCAAGAACCAGCCCACCATGAACATATGCAACATGTTGAATATTCAGTTTCAAGCGCGGGGCATCGATATCTCCAGCGTGAGGTCCGCTTCCAGTTACAAGTGTTCCAACTGCAATGACTGCGAATGCAATAACCACATGCACGAGCGATAGTTGGGAAATACCTACGTGTGAAGAAGAAGTACGAACAAATGGATGATGGCGACGTGAATGCAGAGATGTCGCAGCTGCGACTAAGAAAATTGAGAGAATAAAGTGCGAAGCGACGGCGAGTGGATTGAGATTTGTAAGAACGGTTATTCCACCGAGAACTCCTTGTGCAAGAATTCCTAGAACTTGAGTAAGTGCTAAGAATCGTAGATCTCTACGGCGAGAGCGAAAGACTGCGATGATTGTTGCAACCGCCGCAAAGAACAGGGCAAAGGTAAGCAGACGATTTCCAAATTCAATCCATGCATGAAGTTGCCCTTCGGCTTGGTGCGGCACGGGGGTGTACGAACCGGGCGTACATTCTGGCCACGTTGGGCAACCAAGACCGGAGCCGGTGAGGCGAACTGCCCCTCCTGTGACTATGAGGGCGCTCTGTAGAAAGAGGAGGAGAGCGGTTAACGGCGCAAGCGCTCGTTGGGCTACAGAATTTGCTCTACTCACGCTCCGTAGCCTATGACCTCGGGCTCGCCTCGCGCCTCACCTTGGATTGGCGAGGCAGGGCGAATTACGACACAATAGTGTTGTGAAATTCGACGATCTGAGCACCCGCGACGCAGTGGCGCGCTCCATCCTCGAAAATGGCCCTTCGACAGCGGTGGTTCTGGGAGAACGATTGGGCCTTACCCCCGCTGGAATTCGGCGCCATTTAGATCTCTTGATAGCAGATGGAATTCTAGAAGCGCGCGAACCCCATCAGGCGCTTATACGTGGGCGAGGACGACCTTCAAAAGTATTCGTTATGACCGATTCAGGTCGCGAGAAGTTTGAACATTCATATGACGACCTTGCTGTGGCGGCGTTGAAATTTATGTCAGCGCAATCAGGCGAACATCTGGTCAAGGCATTTGCGCAATCTCGCGCCGATGACATCGAGCGTAAAGCCACCATCGCAGTTGCACAGCAATCGCATAAGACCGAAGCGCTTGCGACATTTCTTACTGAACAAGGTTATGCAGCAAGTGTTGAATCGCTTGCATCGGGTGAACAACTTTGTCAACACCATTGTCCGATTGCACACGTCGCAGCTGAATTTCCTCAACTGTGCGAAGCAGAGACTGAAGTACTTTCAAAAATTCTTGGTACTCACGTTCAAAGACTGGCAACCATTGCTCATGGCGATGGAGTCTGCACTACATATATTCCCAAGAGAGAAACATCTACCGCTGGAAAGGCACGCACATGACAACAGCACACCCAGAGCTCGAAGGCCTCGGAAATTATGAATACGGTTGGTCTGATAGCAATGATGCTGGTTCAAACGCAAAACGCGGTCTCAGCGAAGAAGTAGTTCGTGACATTTCTGCGAAGAAGAGCGAGCCACAGTGGATGCTCGACCTTCGTCTCAAGGGGCTTGCGCTCTTTGATAAGAAACCGATGCCATCATGGGGATCAGATCTCTCGGGCATCTTCTTCGACACCATTAAGTACTTCGTGCGTTCAACTGAAAAGCAGGCAGCTACTTGGGAAGATTTGCCAGATGATATTAAGAACACGTACGACCGACTAGGAATCCCTGAAGCAGAAAAGCAACGCCTGGTCTCAGGTGTCGCTGCTCAGTACGAGTCTGAGGTTGTTTATCACTCAATCCGCGAAGATCTTGAGAAGCAGGGAGTCATCTTCCTAGATACAGATAGCGCTCTCAAGCAGCATCCTGAGCTCTTCAAAGAATATTTTGCAACAGTTATTCCCGTAGGCGATAACAAGTTTGCAGCGCTCAATACATCAGTGTGGTCAGGTGGGTCATTTATTTACGTTCCTAAGGGTGTACATGTAGATATTCCTTTGCAGGCTTATTTCCGTATTAATACTGAAAATATGGGCCAGTTCGAACGTACTTTGATCATCGCCGACGAAGATTCATATATTCACTATGTAGAAGGCTGCACCGCACCGATTTATAAGTCGGATTCTCTCCACTCGGCCGTTGTTGAAATTATTGTGAAGAAAGGCGCACGCGTGCGCTACACAACAATTCAAAACTGGTCGAATAACGTTTACAACTTGGTTACAAAGCGTGCTACTTGTGCTGAAGGTGCAACCATGGAATGTGTAGATGGAAATATTGGATCCAAGGTCACCATGAAGTACCCAGCAGT
>CAFAZZ010000004.1_pt1 | contig 19395 bp, 16 predicted proteins | sample 7267931 | NCBI WGS metagenome assembly CAFAZZ01 (sample SAMEA6814014, study PRJEB35770) | uncultured Actinomycetes bacterium | biome: Freshwater; feature: Freshwater reservoir; material: water | place: Czech Republic | collected 2016-04-20 | depth 30m m | reverse complement strand
TGCAAATGGAATGCCCGGAACTCACCACATCGAAGCGCGTGTATTTAAAGATGTATTCCCTCGTTACCAGACAATGAAGGGAAAGTACGTCACTCGAAAAGCTGGATGGGATTGCCACGGACTGCCTGTAGAGATTGCTGTTGAAAAGGAACTTGGTTTTTCAGGTAAGGGCGACATTGAAAAATATGGAATTGCTCCCTTCAACGATAAATGTCGTGAATCTGTAACGCGACACGTTGATGCATTCACCACAATGACAGAGCGAATGGGATTCTGGGTCGATTTCGATAAGGCCTACTGGACTATGGCGCCTGAATATGTAGAAAGTGTGTGGTGGAGCCTTAAAGAGATTTGGAAGAAGGGGCTGCTTGTACAAGATCATCGAGTTGCACCGTACTGCCCTCGTTGCGGAACCGGACTCTCAGATCACGAGCTATCTCAAGGCTATGAAACGGTAGTTGATCCTTCAGTATTTCTACGTTTCCCTGCGACATCAGGCGAACTCGCAGATTTAAAGGCCTCTTTCCTTGTCTGGACAACTACACCTTGGACAGTTGTTTCAAATACTGCGATTGCAGTACATCCCGATGTTGATTATGTCGTAGTCAAAGCAACAGTTGACGATGCAAGTGAAGTCCTTGTTGTTGCGCAACCATTGCTTTCCAAGGTTGCGGGCGAGCACCAAATTCTCAAGACCATTAAGGGCAAGGATCTAGAGCGCATTACTTACACGCGCCCATTTGATTATCTCGATATTCCAGATTCTCATTTCATAGTTCTTGCAACATATGTCACCACCGAAGATGGAACTGGACTAGTTCACCAATCCCCCGCATTTGGCGCCGATGACTTACAAGTCTGTCGATCCTACGGATTGCCCGTGGTTAATCCGATTGCACCAGATGGAACATTCCTGCCTGAAGTTCCTGTGGTTGGTGGAATGTTCTTTAAAGATGCAGATAAGCCTCTGGTAAAGGAGTTGAAGGCGGCAGGTGCTTTATATAAGCATCAGCCATACGAGCACGAGTACCCACATTGCTGGCGTTGTCACACTGCACTTATCTATTATGCGCAACCATCGTGGTACATCCGAACTACTTCAATAAAAGATGAATTAATCCGTGAAAATGAAAAGACCGACTGGCATCCCGAGACAATTAAAACTGGACGTTATGGCGATTGGCTCAACAACAATATTGACTGGGCACTTTCGCGTAATCGTTACTGGGGAACTCCTCTGCCTATCTGGCGATGTGAAAATAAGCATGAGATTTGCGTCGATTCGCTGAAAGAACTCGGCGCACTTGCCGGGCAAGAACTCAGCAATCTAGATCCGCATCGCCCCTTTGTCGATGACATTACCTTTGCGTGTGAAGAATGTTCGGCCACGATGGTTCGTGTCCCTGAAGTTATCGACTGCTGGTATGACTCAGGAGCAATGCCATTTGCTCAGTGGGGGTATCCACATAAAGAAGGTTCGGTCGAGAAGTTTAAAGCTGCATACCCAGCTGACTTTATCTGCGAGGCTATCGACCAGACCCGCGGCTGGTTTTACACGCTGATGACAATCGGAACTTTGGTCTTTGATGAAAGTTCGTATAAGAGCGTCCTCTGTCTTGGGCACATCCTTGATAAAGATGGTCGCAAGATGAGCAAGCATCTAGGCAATGTCCTTGAACCAATTTCACTTATGGATCAACATGGCGCAGATGCAGTTCGCTGGTACATGCTCGCCGCCGGTTCGCCTTGGTCTGCACGGCGAGTTGGCCACGATGCAATTTCTGACGTCGTGCGCAAGACGTTATTGACATACTGGAACACAATTTCATTTCATGCCCTCTATGCACAAGCCTCCAACTTCGAACTTTCGCAGAGCCCTGCTCTCGCAAATCGTTCGATGATGGATAAGTGGATAATGAGTGAACTCAACGCACTTGTCGCTGAAGTAGATCAGGCATATAACGATTTTGATTCACAGAGTGCTGGAAAAGTACTTGCTCGATTCATCGATGATCTTTCGAATTGGTATGTTCGACGTTCAAGACGTCGTTTCTGGGATGGTGATGTCGCAGCACTTGCCACCTTGCATGAATGCCTTACAACAATTACACAACTACTGGCTCCGATGGTTCCATTTATCGCAGAACACACATGGCAGGTTCTAGTTCGTGTAGCCGATCCAGCTGCCGCAACGTCTGTACACCTGACTGATTTCCCAATTTCTGATTCTAAGTTGGTCGACACCCAACTCAATGCACAAGTTGCAATGACTCGACGAGTTGTTGAACTCGGTCGTGCAGCTCGAGCTGAATCTGCCATCAAGATTCGTCAGCCATTACAACGCGCGCTTATTTCTGCACAAGGTTGGGCGCAACTCCCAGATGATATGAAGGATCAAATTTCTGATGAGCTCAATGTCATCGACCTTGAAGATATTGCTGATGCAGATGGAGACCTGGTTGATATATCCGTGAAAGCTAACTTCAAATCTCTTGGTGCAAAGTATGGAAAGGCAGTCCAAGATGTTGCCAAGTTAGTCTCTGCAGCGGATGCAACGGCACTCGTAAAGGGACTCCGCTCTAGCGGTAAGGCCAAGCTAGGAGATTTCGAGATTGAACTCGATGACCTCGTAATAACCGAAGTCCCAAAGAGCGGATGGATGGTCGCCAGCCACGATGGGGAATCTGTCGCTCTCGACCTGGCTTTAACAGCCGAACTCATTGCATCGGGCAATGTTCGTGAGGTGATTCGTCTAATTCAAGAACGTAGAAAGAGCGAAGGCTTCGATATCTCAGACCGCATTGAAGTTCGTTGGAATGCTCCTGAAAATCTCGTAGATACAATTTCAGAGAGCGCTTTGCATATTTCTGATGAGGTCCTGGCGCTGAAATTTGAATTCGATCAATCTGTGGTTCTCGAAGACGGCGAGCTAGGCGTTGGAGTTCGGATTTCTAAAGCTTAGGAAATTACAGAATTACGTGAATTGCAGTTTGAGCAATATTAATTGCAATCAACAACACGATGAAGGAAAGATCTAGGGCGACCCCGCCGATACGTAGCGGTGGGATGAAGCGCTGTACAAAACGCATTGGTTTATCTGTAATGGAGTAGATGAATTCGAAAATCGCAATGAATATCGGATTTGGATGCCAATTGCGCGCAAACATTCGGACATAATCAATAATGATTCGGGCAAAGAGGGCTAACTTAAATAGGCCAAGTAATTGAATAAGTATCGAGGAGAGCATGAGAATCTAATTTAGCTCTGGTTAAAGAAAGTTGCTTGCGCAGCTGTCTTATCTTCATTGCTCACATTGACATTTGCAGGTGAGAGCAAGAAAACCTTGAGGCTGATTCGTTCAATGCGCCCATTGAGCCCAAAAACAAGACCACTGGCAAAGTCAACGAGGCGTTTGCGTTCGCCTTCTTCCATGTCATCTAAGTTAATGATGACTGGGTTTCCTTCGCGGTAAAACTCTCCAACTTTTCGAGCCTCAGAATATGAACGAGGTTGCAAGGTAATGATGTTGTAAGAAGAAGATGCGTCTTCAATTAATTCTGGTTGCGCAGCCGACGTGCGTTGGACCGGCTGATGAGATCCCAGAACGGTCACGCCAGTGCGTTCGCGAGTTGGACGAGCAACAGCTGCACGGCTTGGAACTTCAGTAACTGTGGTCTCTTCATCTGTATCGACCAGGCCTAAGAAGCCCATCATTTTATTGAGTGCTGACATGCTCCAAGGTTACTAGCGAGCCGTACGAGAGCCGAGGATTGAGCTACCTACGCGGATATGTGTCGCACCAAATTCGACTGCTATTTCGAAGTCTGCCGACATCCCTGCAGAGAGCGAAGCAGATCCTGGGTATCTCGCTATGAATCTGTGATGAATATCAGAGATTTGGGAAAAGGCAGTTTGTGGCGTGGATGAAACCGGAGGGACGCACATCAACCCCATTAAATGTAAATGTTTCGATGAGAGAACAAGTTCTGCCAGCTCGGGTAGCTCAGATTCGCCAACTCCCCCACGATTGGGATCGCCATCGAGTGAGAGCTGAAGGAAAACTTCAATGATTCGATCTGCAACCGCATCTAATTTGGTGATATGACTTGCGTTATCAAGTGAATGAATAACATCTGCCCAACGAGCGATATCTCTTAACTTTCGACTCTGAATTTCACCTTGATAGTGCCAGGTTGCATCGACAATCGCCGACTTGTCGATGCCCTCTTCGTTTCGATTCTCTCCAAAATGAGTGACTCCAAGAGCCTTTAGGGTTTCTACATCGCTTACGGGGTAGGTCTTTGTTACGACAATCAAGGTGACATCTGGATTAGTAATACGAGCCTGCACCGATGCAAGATTGGCAGCTAATTCATCTTGTCGGGTCATAGACAGATGATCCCAGCCTGACGGCCCGTTGCGCCATCACGACGATAAGAAAATAGTTCCGAATCTTCGACAGTACATCGACCTTCGTTAATGATTGTTAAACCTTCACCTTCGAGAACTTTGCAGAGCGCTGCAGACAAATCAAGAGCAAGGGTGCCGCTCTTTGTCTCGGATCTTGCTTCAGGATGTTGAGCCACTACTTCGCGATAAATCTCTTCTGACACTTCATAGCACCTACCGCAAATCGATGGACCAATGATGGCGGTAATCTGATCTGCACCCATCGCTCTCATTATTTCTAGAGCGCTAAGAGTGACATCATTAAGAAGACCTTTGCGTCCCACATGCACTGCTGCTATTGACTGCGGTGAGTGCAACAGAAGCGGTATGCAATCTGCAACCTGCACAGCGAGTGAAATCCCTTGGATACCAGTGACAAGTGCATCGCAAGTCGGATCCACATCAGTGAACGACTCTATGACTGCGACGCGGTTGCCATGAACTTGGCTCATAAATTGAATTGGACCAAATTCTTGAGTAAGCAACTCTCGATTTGACTGTACAGCTCCTAGATCATCACCCACGTGAGTACCCAGGTTTAAATACGCAAAAGCACCGGTGCTATTTCCGCCGGTGCGATTGGTAAAGCGATACTTCATTAAGCTGGAATTACTTCATGAAATCTGGAACATCAATTTCATCTTCAGAAACCAATTCTTCAAAGGTGATGCGCTTACGTGGAGCTGATGAATCTAAATCGAGTGCAACTGATAATGGATCATTTGCAGGAATTGGATCCGCAACACCACCCAAAGTGGTGGCATTGATGACTGGCATATCAACCTTCTTTGGCTCCCCGCCCGCAAAGCCTGCTGCGATCACAGTAATCCGAACCTCATCGCCTAGGGCATCATCGATAGTTGTTCCGAAGATGATTCGAGCATCTGGGTGGGCAGCTGATTGAACAAGTTCGCACGCCTCGTTAATTTCAAAGAGTCCGAGATCGGATCCTCCAGCAACAGATAAGAGAACTCCCATTGCGCCATCAATAGAGGCTTCTAAAAGTGGGCTTGAAATTGCTAGTTCAGCTGCACGCGTCGCACGGTTTTCTCCGCGAGCAGAACCAATTCCCATAAGCGCTGAACCTGCATCGGTCATTACAGTCTTTACATCGGCGAAGTCCAAATTAATGAGACCTGGCTGAGTAATGATTTCTGTAATTCCCTGAACACCAGATAGCAATACTTGGTCTGCGCTCTTAAATGCATCAACTGCAGTAATGGCGCGATCTGATATTGCTAGCAGACGATCATTAGGGATAACGATAAGAGTGTCGACGTGTTCGCGAAGAAGTTCAATTCCTTCTTCGGCCTGACGAGAGCGAATTTTTCCTTCAAATGAAAATGGTTTTGTCACTACACCAATGGTGAGTGCACCAAGATCGCGTGCAATCTTTGCAACGATTGGAGCGCCGCCTGTACCAGTTCCGCCACCCTCACCTGCAGTAACAAAAACCATGTCTGCGCCGCGAAGAATCTCTTCAATTTCTTCAGTGTGATCAATTGCAGCTTGTCTTCCCTTTTCAGGAGCAGCACCTGCGCCAAGACCTTTCGTTGATGCGCGACCAATATCTAGTTTTACATCTGCATCACTCATCAATAGATGTTGTGCATCTGTATTGATTGCAATGAACTCAACGCCTTTTAATCCAACATCAATCATTCGATTAATTGCGTTTACTCCGCCGCCACCAATGCCGACAACTTTGATAACAGCTAAGTAATTCTGTGGTGCAGCCACGTGAGTCCCCCTTAAGAACAGTAAACCTCTACTTGAGAATTACAATTCTGATCTCTCTAATGGCGGCAACGTATGGCGTTAAGAAGAAGTAATCAAAGACCGCCACGAACTATTTTCTCAACCTTACATTGAATCTTAGATTGATTGATTGTGGCGACATACAACAACACTTACAACAACACTGTCTTACTTCACTATAGGTGCGTGTGGAGCACTTACATCGATTCGTCGAATATTTTTATTTTCCGGGAGTGCTAGAAGTCCCTTTATTACTTCAATTTTCAGGGTTGTCTCCTCATTTTTGCCCCAAGAGATGCGAAGATCTCGGCCGTCGATATTCATGTGAAGTAAATAATTCGAAGTGTCATGAGCTGAGATCGTCACTACATTCGACTTGAATGCCGGCGGGAGATTTTCAAAGAGGGCGGCCGCGGCCAAGCCAATCTTTGGTTTCGATGCAATGACGATGGGCAGAGTCCCCCCTGAAAATCCGGGAAGAGCGAATGATTTCCCAGTCGCATCGATGGTCTCGCCTTTGAAATATGCAGTCGGTACCCGTGGAGAGAGAACTATTTCTACATGTCCACTCAGCCAATGTCTAGAAATCTCAACAGACTTCACCCAATCTATCGACTCGATTCGAGTTGCAATGACATGTGGTTCAACTCGCGCCATTTTTTCACCTGGCGCAATATCGAGAATCTGCATCACAGTTTCTTTGCTATCTGACGTAGGTGCACCGGTAATCGAGATATGAGAAACAGAAAAAATTGAGGACCACGCAAATAGGTATACAAGTGCGGAAAAGATCACGACGGTCAGAGCCGTAAAGAGCGAGAAGCGAGGTAGTTTACGCAAAACGGCGTTGCAATCCTTCGGCAATAATCGGTGCAAGAGAATTCACATCTCCGGCTCCAAGGGTCAAAATCACATCTCCTGGTTTAGCTAATTCAATGACTCTCTCTGCGGCTAGTGCAAAGTTCGGGATGTAATGTCCTTTAGTCATTCTTTCCGCAATAAGTGCAGATGAAATTCCGGGTATTGGTTTTTCACTTGCCGCATATATTTCTAGGAGCGTCACATCATCTGCAAGATCAAGTGATGTCGCAAACTCATTGAGAAAAGCTTGAGTGCGGGAAAAACGATGTGGCTGGAAGATGACTATTACCTTTCCATCTCCTGCATAACGTTTAGCCGCAACAAGAGTTACAGTGATTTCAGTGGGGTGATGACCGTAATCATCAATAATGCGTATGCCGTGCTCAGTGGCCTTAAGTTCAAATCGTCGTCCTGCGCCATGGAAATTATGTAGCCCTGTCAGAAGTTGATTCGCAGGAAGATCCAGTGAAAGGCCCATCGCAAGGCATGCGGCGGCGTTCAGCAGATTGTGGTGGCCAGGTACTTGGAGTTCGAGTGTTCCAATAGTTCTTCCCTTCCACATTGCCCGAGCGGAAGAGCTCATGGGGTTTAAAACAATCTGATCTATATGTAAATCCGATCCCTCTGTTTCGCCGTAAGAGACAGGTCTGCAAGAAATTACAGATTCTCCTAACCGCTTCGCCCCTTCATCATCAGCACAATAAATAAGGAATCCTTCAGGCGAGATTGTGTGGGCAAAACGATCAAAAATTTCTGTTACAGCTTCTGGTGTCTGAAAAAAATCAACATGATCGTGTTCGATGTTGGTGACAATCGCAGCAAGTGGTTTGTATTCAACGAATGAGCCATCAGATTCGTCAGCCTCAGCGACGAAGATACTTCCCGTGCCGCGGTGAGCGTTAGAGCCAGATGCGGTCAAGGTTCCACCAATTGCAAAGGAAGGATCGGCTCCACATGCTTGCAGCGCAACGGTCATCATTGATGATGTTGTCGTCTTCCCATGGGTTCCTGCTACCGCAATACTTTTTGAACCTTGCATCAAAAGAGCCAGCGCTTGGGCGCGAGTTAGAATCGGAATTGAACGCTCTACTGCGTGACTCAACTCAGGGTTTGAAGCTGATATTGCCGTTGAATAAATAACCACATCGGCATCTCTTACATGCGAGGCTTCATGAGTTGAAAATACTTCTGCTCCAAGTACGCGAAGTGCTGCCAGAACGGAAGAGTCTTTGGCATCAGAACCAGTGACAGAAATACCATCTGAGAGTGCAATTCTTGCGAGTCCGCTCATTCCAGAACCACCGATGCCGATGAAATGAACTTTCTTACCCCGCAAGGAATTCATTACTTACCGCCCGAGATTGCATGGTCCATGAGAGCCACAATCTTAGTTGCCGCTTCCATATCAAGAGATGAACCCGCTACAGGAGCTGCCTGGCTCTGCTGTAACAATCTTCCGATATGCGTAAGTAACCACCCAGAGGTGAATTCCTTTTGCGAGATAACTTCGGCGCGAGATTGGGATACTAAATCGAGAGCATTTAACTCTTGTTCTCCATTGCCAATTGGCAGAGGAACAAAAAGTGCAAACTTTCCAAGCGTATTTACTTCTGCGCAGGTGACTGCGCCGCTTCGAGAAATGATGATGTCTGAAGCAAGGTAGGCAGTAGCCATATCCTGTATGTAATTCTCTGCGCGATAACCATCTATTGAGGTTGGTAGCGCATTCTTGGCACCCACCCCGTGGAGAATTCGGAATCCTCGCTCGGTCAATTCTCTCTTTGATTGATCAATAACAGCATTAATCGCTTGTGAACCTTGCGAACCTCCAAATATAAAGATGAGGGGATCAGATTCTGAAAATCCAAGTGACTTCTTTGCCTGGGCTCGAGTTGCCTGCCAATCACTTTGTGCAGCGCGATAAGCGCTTGCGACATCTTCTCGAAGTGGGAGACCAGTAAGAAGAGCGCTAGAAAGTGCGCCGCCAGGAACTGGGTGAGTTACCGCTCTAAAGGAGGTGAGTTGCGCTCCAATTCTATTTGCAATTCCAGGACGGGAATTTGCTTCATGTATTACGAACGGGGTGCGTGTAAGGGCAGCCGCCATGTAAGCAGGCGCTGAAACGTAACCGCCAAAACCAACAAGTAAATCTGCCTTACGAAGAATTCGAGCGCATTGAACTACTGATCGAATCAAAATGAATGGCGCAATGAAAAGTGATGGTGAAAATGTGCGAGCGATTTTTACTTTACTTATCAATGTAAGAGAGAAACCAGCATCCGGAACTAATCGGGTTTCAAGCCCGGTTTTAGTTCCTAGAAATAAAATATCGGAATCTGGGTTATTCCGGCGCCATTCACGGGCGACAGCTAATGCAGGTTCGACATGACCTGCGGTACCACCGCCTGCAAAGATTACTCGTGTCACTTTTTACTCTTCTTCTTGATTAACTCACTTCTGACCTCGGGGTCGCGAAGAGCGGCGCCTGCTACGAATCCAATTGCGCAAATAGTTGCCACGAGAGCTGAACCTCCGTATGAAACTAGTGGAAGTGTTACTCCGACGACTGGAAGAACGCTGGTCGCAGAACCTATATTTAGAAATGCTTGGACCGTAATCCAGCATGCGATTCCGGCACATCCGTAACGGACCATCGGTTCCTGTGCGCGAAGTGCGATTCGGAAAATTGAGTAGATAAGAACACAGAGCAAGAGAATGACAGCCAAAGTTCCGACCAGCCCAAGCTCTTCACCTATTACAGAGAAAATAAAATCCGTATGAGCTTCAGCGAGATTTCCCCACTTCTGTCTGCTTCCACCAAGTCCGACTCCAAAAAGGCCTCCACTTGCAAGACCTAACAAACTATGTGCTGGTTGCCACCCTGCATACTTGTAATCAGCAGGTGCAAAGGGATCAAGAAATACTAGAAAGCGAGCTGCGCGATAACCGGACGTTGCTATAAATCCGGCTAAAACCGCAGCGCCGAGTGCGGTAAATGCTCCAAAGACTCTCAATTTTATTCCTGAAACAAAGAGCAGCCCTGCAAGTATCGCCGCTAGTACTGATGATGTACCAAGGTCATTTCCTGCCATGACGAGAACAATGATCACAAGGAAGCCAGGACCGATTAGGGAGAAGACATTGAAATTAAAGCGCCCACTCTTCTCTTTTCGAGCAAGAAGGAAACTCGCCCACAGAATCATGAAAAACTTTGAAATTTCGCTGGGTTGAACATCAATAATCTTTAAATCAATCCAGTTTGTATTTCCATTGACAGTCTTGCCAACACCTGGAATCAGGATCACAGTCAGCAGCGCAATTGATATCAGCATGCCAAATCGACCTGCTATCTCCCATCGCGCCACTGGTAATTTAGATAAATACATAGCAAGGGGAATTGAAATCGCGACAAAGAGCAATTGGCGAAGAACTACAGCCAATGCGGTCCCCTTGGTATCGATAGCGTGAATAGAGGATGCCGAGAAAACCATGACGAGACCAAGGAAGGTCAGCGAACCTGCACTGACAAGCAGCATGTACAAGTGATTTACAGGCTTTGCTAGAAAAGTTACATCTGTCTTATTTACCATTATTAATCACCTTTTCTACCGCTGCTGAAAATCTCTCGCCTCGATCACTATATGAAATGAATTGATCCATTGACGCGCATGCAGGTGCCAGAAGAACGGTATCGCCAGATACCGCGCGGGATTGCGCAGCGCTGACAACTGCTTCCATCAAAGAATTATCTTCTGCTCCACGCTGATAACTTTGAGGAGTCTGGATTTCTACAATTTCAATGTGCGGGGCTCTCTGACGAATCTCTTGCGCAATAAGATTTCCATCTTGACCTATAAGAATTGCAATACGAACCCTAGATTTGACCCGCTCGATGAGCTCACCCATCGTGGCCCCTTTAGCTAATCCGCCTGCAATCCAAATCACCGATAGTGAAGACATGATCGAGGCAGCAGCTGCGTGAGGGTTTGTTGCTTTCGAATCATTGATCCATGTGACGCCGTTATTTTCTAGCACCTTTTCAATACGGTGTTTGCCTGGAGTAAATGCCACAATCGCCTCACGGATTGCTTCGTGAGTTACTCCAGCGGTTCGAGCAAGTCCTGCAGCAGCAAGTGCATTGGATACATTGTGCGGGACAGTGGGTTTAACCTCGTTCAGTTCAGAAAACATTGCTGCTTCTTGAGTATCGGCGACAAAAGCACGATCCACGAGCAATTCCTCCACTACGCCGATCTCACCGGGCGCTGGGGTATCAAGGGAGAAGAAAACCTTTCTTCCCTTCCAGTGGGAGGTGCGGACAACTATCTCTGAGTCATCCCCGTTGAGTATTCCCGTAGTGGATTTTTCAAGAATTGAAATTTTGTCACGAGCATAGGCATCAAAGGAACCATGCCAGTCCACATGATCTTCGGCGATGTTAAGAATTGCAGATGCGACAAAGGTGGGATCTTCTGCCCAGTGAAGTTGAAATGATGAGAGTTCAAGGACCAAGTAATCAAAATTTTCTGTCGACTCAACGGATTCGATGACGGTAGTTCCGACATTGCCACACGCAATGGCGCTTATTCCACCTCTGCGCAGCATCTCTGCTGCGAGTTCGACAGTGCTGGTTTTTCCATTAGTTCCAGTAAGCGCTAACCATTTCTGCGATTGGTTCTTGAGACTCCATGCAAAGTCAATCTCATTAATTATTGTGAGGCCCGCTTCTCTGGCTCTTACAATCAGCGGATGATCTTCGCGCCAGCCAGGAGAAACCAAAAGTGAATCAAAATCACTGATGGTGACTTTGACGGGTTCAAAGACTCTAAAACCTTCAAGTTCAGAAACTTTTTCATCAACAATAGCTACTACCGCGCCTTTACGTTCTAAAGCTTTGGCGCAAGCGATGCCAGTAATTCCGGCGCCTGCGACAAGTACTCGTTTATCGCGCAAGTTTTCATAATGGTCTTGAGGCATTGGAGTATTAACCTGCCACCCATTGGGTATAGAACAATCCAAGTCCAAAGGCAATACAGAGGCCAGCAATAATCCAGAAACGAAGAACGATCGTTACTTCACCCCAACCTTTGAGTTCAAAGTGATGCTGCAACGGCGCCATCTTAAAGAGTCGTTTTCCACCCGTTAACCGGAAGTAGATGACCTGGAGTGCTACCGAAAGAGTAATAATGACAAAGAGGCCGCCGAGTGGAATGAGTAGCAACTCAACGCGGAGAGAAGTTGCGAGCCCAGCAAGTGCTCCACCTAACGCCAAAGAGCCGGTATCTCCCATAAATATCTTTGCAGGCGAAGCGTTCCACCACAGGAATCCGGTGCAAGACCCAGCAAAGGCGGCAGCTAGTACAGCTAAATCAAGTGGATCGCGGACGTTGTAGCAATTTCCCGATGCAACGATTGCGCAACTCTGACCAAACTCCCAGACCCCGATCAAAACAAAGGCAAGAAAAGTCATTACCGACGCACCCGTTGCTAAACCATCGAGTCCATCGGTGAGGTTTACGCCATTACTAGTTGCAGTCACCATAAATGCGACCCACACGACTACAAGAATTACTCCAAGTGAAATACTTGTATCTCGAACAGTCGAGAGATTGTGAGAAATTGGAGTAAGCCCTTCGCTATCTGGGAAATGAATTCCTAAATATCCAAAGAGGGCAGCAAAAAACACTTGCCCAGCAATCTTCTGTTTTCCACTTATTCCGCGAGAATTTTGTCGTGAAACTTTCATGTAGTCGTCAATAAATCCGACTAAGCCGAGAGAAATGACCAGACCAAAGATTAATACTGCCGAAATGCTTATGCTGTTGCCAGTTACGAGATGTGCGCAGAGATATGCAATCAGAGATGCAAAAATAATGATGATCCCGCCCATAGTTGGCGTTCCGCGCTTTGTATGATGCGTTGACGGGCCATCGTCGCGAATGAATTGTCCATAGCCGCGGCGAGCAAGCACCTTGATAAGAGCTGGTGTACCGAAAAGTGAGAAGATGAGTGCAAGCGCACCAGCAACTAAAATCAATCTCATATCTCTTCACCATCTTTCATACTGCTAATCCATTGCGCTGAAATTGCGTCTGCGAGCCGCTCTAGACCTTCTGAGCGTGATGCTTTTACCAATGCCACATCACCCTTATTGATATTGCGCGCAATATCAACTGCAGCAGCGATATCTGCGCACTGATGCACTGCTGTTGCACTCGTTGATGCAATACCGGCAGCAAATTCAGTTGCTCCAACGCAGACTAGGTGGTCTATTCCCAGTTCTGAGGCAAGGGTGCCAATAGCGGCATGGTCTTCATCCGATGACTCGCCGAGCTCATGCATTTTTCCAAGAAAAGCCCACGATTCTCCCCCGCGCTCCTGGGCAAAGAGGAGAAGAGTCTGCAGCGCCGCTGCCATTGCTTCAGGACTCGCGTTATACGCATCGTTAATGAGAACTAAGGATGGCAATTCTTGAATCTCCATGCGCCATTTAGCATGTGACTCTGCAGTCGATAATCCACTTGCGATTTGATCAAGTGAGAATCCTAAAACCGTTGCAACTGCTGCAACTGCGAGGGCATTTGAAACTTGATGCAGCCCCACAATGCGAAGGCCCACGGCGCTTCGACCTTCGGGAGTAACCAAATCAAAGTGGGCGCGGCCTTCGCGGACTTCAATATCAGTTGCTCGAATATCGCACTCGGCGCCTTCTCCAAAAGTTAAATTCTTTCCCTTATGAAGCTTTGCCATAGTCGGCGTGAATGGATCGTAGGTCCCGAGAATCGCAATACCTTCTGATTCAAGAGAGGAGATGAGCTCAGATTTTGTCTTCGCAATCGCTTCGACCGAACCAAATTCTCCTACGTGCGCAGTCCCCACTTTTAGAACTACTCCGATATTTGGTTGCGCAATTGAACATAGATGGGCAATATCGCCCGGGTGTCTTGCACCCATCTCTACGATGCAGTATTTAGTCTCCTCGGTACATTGCAAGAGTGAAATAGGCGCACCTATCTCATTATTGAAATTTCCATGAGGGGCGATTGTTGATGCAGCTGAACTCAAGATTGAAGTAAGTAATTCTTTTGTCGTGGTCTTTCCCTGAGATCCGGTAATGCCGATAACAGTTAAATTCAGTAAATTGCTTCGTACATGTTGGGCCAATTTACCTAATGCAATTACAACATCACTGACAAGGATGTGCGACTGTTCTACTTTCTTGGAGGTAATCGCCAATACAGAACCATGGGCGAATGCATCAGAGACAAAATCATGTCCATCAACATTCTCTCCTTGGATTGCGAGAAAAATTGAGCCTTTTTCAGCATTCCGTGAGTCGACCGCAGGTGCCTTCGTGACTAAAACATCATCGCCATGCAAGGTTCCGCCCACTACTGCCGCTATCTCAGAGGCCTTCATTGCAATCATGGCGTTTCCTCGATTGCTCTTGCGAGATTAAGGCGATCATCAAAAGGCGTTATGAGACCCGCGATTTCCTGACCACTTTCATGCCCCTTGCCTAAAATCAAAACTGTGTCACCACGAGTTGCTACTGATACAGCAAAACGAATTGCTGAATCACGGTCTTCGATGATGCATGACGGTTGGATTACAGATAAGCCAGATGTCATGTGTGTCAGAATCTCTGTGGGATCTTCGGATCGAGGGTTATCGCTTGTAAATATTGCGATATCTGCTCCATCGAGAAGTGCTTGCCCCATCAGCGGGCGTTTAGAAGAGTCACGGTCGCCACCGCATCCAAGTACAGCAATTACTTTTCCATCAGTAAATTCTCGAACTGCCGATAAAACGCTAGCGACCGCATCAGGAGAATGTGCGTAATCAACGAGAGCCTTGTAGTCCTGTCCGAGAACGACTGGTTCTAAACGGCCAGGTGCTCCAGTGAGATTCGGGACAATTGCAGCGAGTTCGACTGGATCGATTCCACACTCATAAGCTATCGCCAATGCAAGTAATAGGTTATCAAGATTGAAAGCACCAAATAAAGAGGTGCGAGTCTCGATCAAGATTCCGCCGGAACCACGAAGGCTAAATTCAACTCCGCTCGAAGTATTGTGCCAATCCGTGAAATGCCATGTTGCATCCTTATTTCTTCGCGATAACGTAACAGTTGGAATGGTTGCAGATTCTGCAAGGCGCTTTCCATAAACTGTATCGATAAAGATAAATCCTGCATCTGCGTACTCTGATGTGAAGAGTGAAGATTTGGCAAGGAAATAGCTCTCCATATCTTTATGGAAATCTAAATGATCTTGGCTGAGATTTGTGAAAGCCGCAATGGCAAAGTGAGAGCCCGCAATGCGATGTAATGTGAGCGAATGGCTTGAAACTTCCATGACTAGGTGGCGTAGATGACGCTCGCGCATGGTGGCCGCAAGTGCCTGCAATTCTGCAGCTTCGGGGGTGGTCCGCGAGCTTTCGAAAGCATCTTTGCTAATTCTCGTCTCAACAGTTCCGATTAAACCTGTATCACGGCCAGCTGCCTCGAAAATTTGATAGAGCAGAGTTGTCACTGTGGTCTTTCCATTGGTACCAGTGACAGCGATGCTATGTAAATCGCGCGTTGGATGCCGATAGAGAGAGGCCGCAACTATCGCCCCCGCCTTGCGAACATCTTTCACGACAAGAGTTGGAATATTCGCACACATGGTTGCGCCGACTGCATCGGTTATGACCGCTACTGCACCGAGTGCTGCCGCACTTTCTGCAAAAGTTGCACCATGCACCTTTGCGCCTGGTATCGCAATAAAAAGATCGCCAAGTTCGACATCAGAATCGCGATGCGTTGCACCTGTGATCAGGGTAGTCCCATCACCAATAATAGTTGCGCCCACTAGCGCTGCGGCGTCATCGAGCGAAAGTGAGAAAGTCTCGATTGGGCGAATCATTGCTTCTTAACGCTTGCCTGTGTTACTCGCGGGTGAGAGAGATCTGCTTGCGTTAACGCAACAGGGAGAACTGTCGTTCCAGTCGGTGGCACATGTTCGGATTGAAGAACAAATGTCATTACCTTCTTAAAGACAGGTCCGCAGAGAACTCCACCGAAGTGGCCATTGTGCGGAGTTTGCAAAGTAACGCTTATAACGTAGCGAGGTGCATCAGCAGGAGCAAAACCGATAAATGATGCGGTGTAACCTGAGTAACGACCTGTAGCTTGGTCATATCTGCTTGCAGTTCCGGTTTTTCCGGCAACACGATATCCGGGGATTGCCGCGCTTGGAGCAGTACCCCTTGCAGAAACAACACTTTCAAGCATTAACCGCAATTTAACAGCCGTATCTTCACTAATGACGCGGCTCGTTGTACGCGTGGTGTTCGGAGTGAAGTGGCCAGCAGAGTCGCTAGTTCCTGCAATGACTGTTGGTGAAACTCGTATTCCATTATTTGCAATAGTCGCAAAAACACTCGTAGCTTGCATTGCAGTCAGAGAATATCCTTGGCCAAAAGCAACGGTTGGCGCAGTTGTTCCAGACCAATTCGAAACAGGACGTAACAGCCCTGCGGATTCACCAGGTAGCCCTGAATTAGTTTTTGAGCCAATTCCAAATTTTCTTAGGTAGGAATACAAAGTGTCGTTGCTTACTGTCTCCCCAACCTGAATAGTTCCAGTATTACTCGACACTGCAAGTATTCCTGAAGCTGTCAATTGTTCAGTTGAGTGATTATCGTGATCGTGAAAAGTTGACCCCCCGCGTCTAATTTTATCTGGGACGGTAAATACAGTGGTCGGCGTAATAGTCTTCTCTTCAAGAGCGGCGGCCATGGTCATCACCTTGCCCGTTGAACCTGGCTCGTAAACATCTTGTACTGAAGGATTGCGCATTAAGTCTAAAGTCAGATTCTTTGTATTATTGGGATCAAATGAAGGTGCTGTTGCATGAGCGATGATTTCACCCGTCTTTGGATCCATCACAATGACGGTTCCGCTTGAGGCGCCCGAACTCTTTACTTCGTCGGCGATAGCTTGAGCTGCAACCCACTGCACATCGCGATTAATTGTCAGGCGCACATTTGTGCCAGCTTTTGCCGCAATAATTTCACGCTGCGATCCTGGAATTTCTGCGCCGAAACCACTTGCATATGAATACTTTCCATCTGTTCCAGTAATGATGGAATTCATGCTTGATTCAAGGCCGGTTGCACCAATTCCATCGGCACGTACGAAACCTATAAGTGAGGAGATTAATTCACCTGATGGATAGTCGCGTATGTATGTTCGTTCTGGGAAGAAGCCAATAATGCGCTTATCAAAATTCTTGTTATCTAATACTTTGTTGTAATCGTAAATTGCCTGTGTGAGTCGATCCCACACTGCGGGTGTTCCATTCTTTAGGACCATCGAATATTTGCGAGACCCCGTGATGCTATTTCGCACTTCCGATATAGGAAGTCCCAGGATTGGAGCAACGAATGATGCGACCTTGTCAGGATCAGTTATTTGAGTTTGGTCTACGACAATGCTGACAGCAGAGACGCTTCGAGCCAATGCAATGCCGTTAACATCTGTGATTTCGCCTCGGGGTGCGGGAATGAGGCGAGTTGATTTCATCTCACTTGCCGCTTTAGCTTGATAGTTGCTCGCTTCGACAACTTGGACGCGAAAGAGCTGACACGAGAGGAGAATGAATAGTCCGAAAATTAGAATGATGAGTATCTTGATACGAGACTTTGAAATAAGGAGATTACCCACTTGTTACCCCCGTATCGGGCGGCGTGAGATTTAGGAAAATCGGAGTTGCCGATGGACGCATTCCAAGACCTGTCGCAGCTGCTGCAAGGTTTTCCGGGGCTGCATATGAGTCAATCTTTCGATTGATCGCATCACGCTGATCTGCAACCATCTTCGCCTCAGCTTTAAGATTCGAAAGCGTAAATGCATCCTGAGCTAGCAAAATGTTTACTCCCAGGAGAACAAGAAAACCGAAAAGTCCAACAGTCGATAGAAAAATTGCAAAGAACTTATGGGTTGCGCGAGTTCCTTGAGTAATCTCTGGAAATAGCCCTGAAATAACCTCAGCAGTTCTTTCGCTGACAGCCTTCTTTGCGATATTCGCTTTACGTGGTTTGGCAGCTGACGTTTTACTCGTTGCACCGTGAGATGGTGTCTTTCGAGCGGTTGCGAGCAACATTATGCAGCCACCCTCTCGATTGCACGAAGTCGTACCGATGCTGATCGTGGATTCGATTCGAGCTCTTCGGCAGATGGTGTCTGACTAGATCGGAAGACAAGCGAAAACTTTGCGGCGTATTCGGGAAGTTCAACCGGAAGATTGCGAGGTGATTTCGACGTCGAGGCCTGAGTAAAAATCTCTTTAACAATGCGGTCTTCTAGGGATTGGAATGACATCACTACGAGGCGCCCGCCAATCATCAATAAGTCGAGTGCATCGGGAAGAGCGCGAGTAATTGCACCAAGTTCATCATTTGCTTCAATTCGCAGAGCTTGAAAAGTTCGCTTCGCTGGATTTCCACCAGTGCGCCGAGTAGCAGCAGGAATGCTCTCTTTCACCAGAGTTGCTAGCTCGGTTGTTGAGTTAAGAGGAGCCTTCGCCCTAGCTTTCACGATATTTTCGACAATACGGGTTGCAAACTTCTCTTCACCATACGTGCGCAGAATCTGGACAAGCTTGCCTGGTTCATAAGTATTTACAATTTCAGAAGCTGTGATTCCTCGGCTTCGATCCATGCGCATATCAAGTGGAGCATCCTGAGAATATGAAAATCCGCGTTCGCTCTCGTCAAGCTGAATCGATGAGACACCTAAATCAAAGAGAGCGCCATTGATATGGCTATAACCAAAGCCTTCTACGACGCTAGAAATTTGGTCGAAGACGCAATGTGCAGTTTTGATTCGGTCAGAAAATGGAGCAAGTCGTTTGGTGGCGCGCTCTAGAGCAATCTCATCGCGGTCGATTCCAATGACTGTGAGATTCTCAAATCTTTGAAGTAGTGCTTCGGTGTGCCCACCCAGACCAAGAGTTCCGTCTACAACAACAGGATTGTCAGTTGCAGAAATGGAAGGAGCAAGTAGTTCGACGCAACGATCGCGCATCACAGATATGTGTTGCATCTTCTCCCCGTTCTCTCACTCGCCTGCATTTTCAAAAACTTCGAACACTCATCTCTGGTCACCGCCGGCCGACGGATCTCTTTGTTGGTAGCGACGCCGGGGAAGGGACGTCGCTGCCGACCTAACATGTATGGAAAGGTCGGCGGTGGCCACAAATGAGCGCTCTATGTAGTTGTCTCTTGCTGTCCTGCTTCTTATTAACTTGTACAGCTCTTACTTAAATGTTTTTTGCTGA
>CAFAZZ010000003.1_pt1 | contig 20572 bp, 21 predicted proteins | sample 7267931 | NCBI WGS metagenome assembly CAFAZZ01 (sample SAMEA6814014, study PRJEB35770) | uncultured Actinomycetes bacterium | biome: Freshwater; feature: Freshwater reservoir; material: water | place: Czech Republic | collected 2016-04-20 | depth 30m m | reverse complement strand
GGTTGTCCTTTAAGCGCGCCTTTCATGAATGCTGTCCAAATTTTTGCTGGGAAGGAACCGCCGAAAAGTGTCGTGTAACCACCAATGCCTCTGAGGTTCTCGGCTGGACTGTCGCGGAAGAATGCAACTGATGCAGCAAGCTGTGGGGTGTATGCGCTAAACCATGCGGAAGCATTTGATTCTGAGGTTCCCGTTTTTCCGGCTGCTGGACGGCCGAGTGCGAGCGCTGCCGCTCCAGTTCCATTTGTAACCACATTTTTTAAAGCATAGGTAAGGTCTGCCATCACATCTTTACTGAAGACTTCTTGAGTCTGTGGTTTACCTTCATAAAGGACCCCTTTATTTGGTCCCGTTACTTGGGCAATCAGATATGGTTTTGAGTAAATACCTTGTGCTGCAAATGTGGCGTAAGAATTAGCTACGTCGATCACGTGCGGGCTTGCCACCCCAAGCACTACGGATGGAGTTGCAATCATCGCAACATTATCTGGAATACCGGCGCGTCTTGCGACATCAACAACCTTATCCATTCCTGCTTTGATTCCAAGAGGTACATAGACAGTGTTAACCGAATGCGCGGTTGCGGTAAGCAAGCTTATTTGACCCCAACCCTCATTTGCGTAATTTGAAACTGGGTATGGTTTTCCTAAATCATCAAATACTTGCGGTGTATCACCATTCCACATTGAAGTAAGAGGAATTCCTGCTTCAAGCCCTGCAATTAGGGCGAATGGTTTAAATGTAGATCCTGCCGAGGTAATCGATTGTGTGGCGTCATTTAGCTGTCGCGCAACAAAATCTTTCCCGCCATACATCGCAACAATTTCGCCCGTGCCTGGTCGAATGGCAGCAAGGCCGATACGAAGATTTGCAGGTGCGGGTGTTGGCGTTAATTTATTGACCGCATCGACTGCAGATTGTTGTGCGCGTTGATCCAGTGTCGTCTTGATGACATAACCGCCGACTAACAATTGATCTTGTGTGTATCCAAGTTTGGCGAGTTCTTTCTGTACAGAATCTACAAGGTAACCCTTTGGGCCGCTGAGAGTTCCACCTAATGTGCGAGGTGCAACAGCTGGAAGTTTTGCTGCCTTTGCCTCGGCAGGTGTTATCCATTTCTGTTCAAGCATCCCATTAATAACATATTGGAAGCGCCCTTCAAGACGCTTCTTATTTGCTTCAGAGAGCGCTGGATCATAAAGACCGGGCGAGCGCAAAATACTTGCAATAACTGCTGATTGCGATATTGATAGCTGGTTTGCGTTTCGGTTGAAATATTGCTGCGCTGCGGTTTGAACTCCGTAAGAGCCTCGCCCAAAATAAATTGTGTTGAGGTAGTTTTCAAAGATTTGATCTTTGGAAAGTGCGTTCTCTAATTTTAAAGCAATGACTAACTCTTTTACTTTTCTTGTAATACTTCTCTCTGAAGTCAGGAAGGCAGTCTTCGCATATTGCTGTGTAATAGTTGACCCGCCACGGCCATTTCCAAGAGTTACGATATTTGAAATGATGGCGTGACCGATTCCAGTAATGCTAAAAGCACGCTCCGAGTAATAATTTCGATTCTCTGCGGCCATAACTGCATAACGTAAACGGAGCGGAATTTTAGACATCGGCAATATCTGCCGGTTTTCTGATCCGATACGGGCAATTTCAGAACCATTGGAGTATTGAATAATTGTTGATTGGCTGTTGACATAAGCATTTGGGTCTGGGATTCCGACGGTAAACCAGGCCAAGGCGAAGAGGACTGCGCCGGCAACGAAACCAAACCCGGCTATAAAGATTCCGGCCCGGATTAACTTCGTTTTAATCATGTAAGAAGATTAGCGGTGAATTTGGCTTACTTGAGCGAGGCGAAGTCTTCATCTTCAAGTGTTCGCTGTCGACGAGGAGCTTTACGCTCGCGCCCATCCCCGAGTATGAATGTGGAGCAGAGGTGATTCCACGAACAATCGCGGCACACCTCAACAACATAGACCGAAAATTCTCCAAACTCTGACTCCATATTAATTATCTCTTGGTGATTCTTAATACGCCCTGAGTATTGGCCGAGTTGATCTCCAAAGGTGTAGCGGAGTTCGACTAGAGAATCTTTCTTGCAGACAGGGCATTTTCTATCTGCTTTCTCGCCGTGGTGTTTCGCCGCTCTCATGAGATAAGGGTCGGCATCACATGCATCAACGACTCCACGAAAGAGTGCGAGCAGGGTCGCACGCTTATCAAGTGAATAGTCGATGAACCCGCGCTTGGTTTTCATAGTAGGAGAAGAATAATCTCCTTTCTTTAACTACGCTTGCTATATGAGTTTTTTCGAGCTTCTCCGCGATGTAAAACTCTTTCGCCTCTTACGGATTCGATGGACTGGTCAACTTACTGATGGTCTCTTCCAAAGTGCGCTCGCCTCATTCGTCCTTTTCTCCCCTGAACGTCAAGCGAGCGCTGTAAATGCAGCTGTTGCATTCGCTGTTGTTCTTCTTCCTTATTCAGTCGTGGGTCCATTTGTGGGAACTATCTTGGATCGATTTTCAAGGCAGCGCGCAATTTTCTTGGCAAATATTGTTCGAGCAGCAACGCTCGGTGTTATCGCTCTCTTGATGTTTAATGATCGAACTGGAGTTGAAATCACTGTTTTTGTACTTATTGCTTTCGGTGTCAATCGTTTAATACTTGCTGGACTTTCTGCAGGCATACCTCTCATGACAAATCCACAATCATTAATCGCAGCTAATGCACTCGCTGTCACTGGTGGGTCTGTTTGGGTTGTCCTCGGAGGTGGGATTGGCCTTGGTATCCGCCAATTGGTAAATGGCGTTGAATCTGCCAATCATGCAGATGCGCTGTTGGTATTGGTGGCAGCTTTCGGATATCTCATTGCAGCTTTACTTGCAGCCCTACTTAGGAAAAATGAGATTGGTCCGCTTTCCCATGAGATTGCCGAAGGCGGGTTTTTCCAAGGTATTCGTGAAATGCGCGATGGATTTAACTTTCTGAGAATTCATCAAGATGCTGCCCGGGGAATTGCGGCGACTGCAATCCATCGCGGAGGAATCACTGCACTTACTCTTGCAACTCTTTTGCTTGAACGAAACACTTTTCATAGCCCAGCTGATAGTGAAGCTGGTCTTGCAGGTGTCAGTATTGCGCTCACAATTGCGGCTTTTGGTTTTGTAGTTGGTGCTGCAATTGCGCCTTATGGTGTTCGTACATTTGGTCGCCACCGATGGATTAGATTTTCTATTCTCGCTGCAAGTGCTAGTTCGCTCTTCTTGGTAATCGATCGCAACCCTGGTCTCTTATTTGCAACTGCCTTCTTTACTGCGCTATTTGGTCAGAGCGTCAAAGTCACAAACGATGCGCTCGTTCAATCGAAAATTGAAGATATTTTCCGTGGTCGTGTCTTTGCCGTCTACGATGTTCTTGTCAATGGAGCAATTGTTATTGGAGCGCTCATCGCAGCTTGGATTTTGCCGATTAGTGGTGACACGTGGTCGCTACCATTATTGATTTCTATATCGTGGGCGCTAGTGGGATTGGTGTTATTGCGGCCGAAAAAGTTTTTAACTAAGGGTGGCGTCTAGCTTTCCACCACTGCAGTAGTTCTTCGGTCGCGCGTTCTTCGCCCAACGGCCCATGTTCCATTCGAAGTTCCATAAGAAAATCAAGTGCTTTACCAACATCCGCAGAAGGTTTGATTTCGAGGAGCTTCATTACTTGAGCGCCATCAAGATCTGGTCTAATTTTTGAGAGCTCTTCCTCTTTTTCAAGTTTTGCGATTCTTTCTTCGAGGCTGTCGTATGTGCGAGCGAGGCGATCTGCCTTCTTTGCATTTCTTGTCGTGCAGTCTGCCCGAGTAAGAACATGGAGATGTGTAAGAAGTTCGCCAGCATCACGTACATATCTGCGGACCGCCGAATCTGTCCACTCGCCATCTCCATACCCATGAAAGCGAAGATGAAGCGCGACAAGGGTTTCTACCGCGTCAATTGTCTCGTTATCAAAACGAAGTGCTTTCATGCGATTCTTAGAGAGCCTTGCGCCGACAACTTCGTGGTGGTGGAAAGAGACTCGGCCTCCTTCGATGAGGTTTCGAGTTTTAGGTTTACCAATGTCATGTAACAGCGCCGCTAATCGAATAACAAGATTGGGGCCATCTAAGCGCGACTCTTGTGCGATTGCTTGTTCAAGAACTGTAATCGAGTGTTCGTAGACATCTTTGTGATGATGATGTTCATCAATTTCAAGTCGGAGTTTAGGAATTTCAGGGAGCACAAGATCGGCGATACCTGTATCGACAAGAATAGTTATGCCGAGGCGAGGGTTATCAGACATTAATAGTTTGATAAATTCGTCACGAACTCTCTCTGCTGAAATTATTGAAATTCGACTAGACAGTGTTTGCATCGCCGATAAAACTTCGGGGCTGATTTCAAAACCAAGTTGACTTGCAAAGCGAGCAGCGCGCATCATACGTAATGGATCATCGCTAAAAGATTGCTCAGCACTTGCTGGTGTTCGCAGAATTTTTTTAGTTAAATCGCTAAGTCCATCAAATGGGTCGATGAATTCTGGAGTACTAGTCGTGAGTTCAAGTGCCATTGAGTTGACGGTAAAATCGCGACGCGAAAGATCGCCTTCGATATTGTCGCCGAATTCAACATCTGGGTTTCGAGAGTTTTCTTCATACTTTTCTGTTCGGTATGTTGTTACTTCTACAGTTGTATCGTCACGCTTGCCCGCTACAGTCCCGAAAACAATTCCGGTATCCCAAGTGTTATCCGCCCACGATTTCAAAATCTTTTTGCTCTGGTGCGGATGTGCATCGGTTGTAAAATCTAAATCATTTCCGAGGCGACCTAGGATCGCATCTCGAACAGGTCCCCCAACGAGCGCAAGGCGAAATCCTTCGGCTTTAAATGCCAGTGCTAGTGAACTGGCCAAAGGTGCGCGTTCGATTAGAGCGCGGATAGCTAATTCGCCGGCCGCTCCCAAATTACCCTTCTTCGCGCTCACAATAGGTAAGCGTAGTCGCGTACTCTTACTTCATGACCCCGGCACCTAGTGCGGGCAGCGAAGGTACGAAAAAGAAACGCAGGCGCAGGCGCCCAGCTAATCGCTCTCCGCAATCTCAAGATTTAACGTCTTCAGCCAGCCCTGCAACAAAGGTGGCGAAGGATAATCAAAAGCCTGCCCAGGCAAGAAGTGCAAAGAACAAACCCCCCTACGCCAAACGCGTTGATGAAATTAGCGCAGGTGGTCTTGTTGTAGATACGACAGGGAAGTTAGGACTTTTGATTGGGCGCCGCGATCAAAAAGACTTAACCGGTAAGAGAATTTTGTGGTCACTTCCAAAAGGCCATATCGAAGAAGGAGAAACTCCAGAACAGGCCGCGCTCCGAGAAGTTCAAGAAGAGACAGGTATTGAATCTGTCATCGAGAAATCACTTGGTGTCATTGATTTCTGGTTTATGGCAGGTGGCAAGAGAATTCACAAAACTGTTCATCACTATCTCTTCCGAGAGAACGGGGGAATTCTCGCACCCCAAGAATCAGAAGTTGATGAAGTTGCGTGGTTCCCACTTCAAGAAATTGTAGAACGACTTGCCTACCCCGACGAGAAGAAATTGATCGCACGAACAAATGCAACCCAAGAATTGAGCGCCCAGTGAAAAAGATATTTGTACTTCTATTCTCACTGTCATTTCTCATCATCCCAGCTGCGCACGCAGATCTTCCTGTAATACGCATTACTGATAAGCCTCATATAAATTTTGAAGGAGTCTTTAGAAATAACGAGCTTGCTGTAACGCTTTTACCAAATGGCAAACTTGGAAAACTTATTTACGGTGCTGCCTCAACAGGTAATACATATGTGATTGATGCGGCACTTGTCGATGAAGTCACTCTCATGGCAGCTGGCTACACATTTGATAAGAAGGAAGATCTAGACGGGCAGAAGACTGCGCAGAACTGGTTATTCCGCCTGAGGTATGCAACTGCGAATAACAAAGTCATTGCACTTCCATATGGAAACCCAGATGAAAAACTTCTCAAATCGATTGCGCCTAGCGAGTTACGTTATTACTCGGAATATGCCCAATCTAGGCTAGAAAGTGCATTGGGTCGAGCAGTTACCGCACAAACTGGATGGAGCAGAGGAGTATCTGCTCTTACTAATCAATTTAAAGGTGATTACAGAGATAACCGCCGATTGCTTACCGAGCTATCAACAATAACTGGCTCTCCAGAAGTTACAGCCCTCCGTGCCCGTTTGGCAATTTCATTAAATCCACTTCTAACAAAATTTGAAAGGGCATACTTTTTCCGCAGTCAAGATACTGCGACAGATGTAATGTCCAACCGCCTTAAAGTGATACCTGGCAGATATCAAATTACATCCAGCTCGGCCAAGCTTCCTGTTACTTTAGTAAATAACTTTGACACAGTTTCTGTTGTTAATATCTCTCTGATTCCGATGAATTCAAGAATTCAAATTGAAAATATAAGTAATGTAACTATTGCACCTAAATCCCGACTTCAAATTCTTGTCCCTGTAGAAGTGATCGCTCCCGGCAATACTTTGGTCCTTGTCCAGTTTATGAATTCAAAAGGCCAGCTGGTGGGCAATGTTTCAAAATTAGATATTACTTCTACTGTTATTGATTCTCGGGTCGCTTGGTTCACAACTGGTGCGGCAATCCTGCTCTTCCTTGGGGCTATAACTCAATCCGTGCGAAGAATAAGAAGGTCACGTCAATAAAAAGTGTGTACCCCTCTTTAAATAGAGACCTTGAGGTACTCTCCACTCATGAGCAATGAAATTCGCGAACTCGTCATTGTCGGCTCTGGCCCGGCCGGTTACACCGCCGCAATTTACGCAGCGCGAGCTCAATTAAATCCTGTCATCTATGAAGGCTCTGTCACCGCAGGCGGCGCTCTCATGAACACTACTGAGGTAGAGAACTTTCCAGGTTTTATCGATGGAATCATGGGGCCAGATCTCATGGATAACATGCGCAAACAAGCAAAACGTTTTGGTGCAGAGCTCATCACTGACGATGTCGTTGAAATGGATCTTGAAAGCGAAATAAAGGTTATTAAGGATGGATCCGGAAATACAGTGAAAGCAAAAGCTGTAATTCTTGCAATGGGTTCTGCATATCGTGAGATCGGTCTTGAAAACGAGAAACGACTTTCAGGCCGTGGGGTTTCATGGTGTGCCACATGTGATGGCTTCTTCTTCCGCGATCAAACCATCGCGGTAGTGGGTGGTGGCGATTCAGCTGTTGAAGAGGCAACCTTTTTAACAAAATTTGCCTCTAAAGTTGTTTTGATACATCGACGCGGGGAACTTCGCGCCTCAAAGATTATGCAGGAGCGTGCATTCGCTAATCCAAAAATTGAAATGCTGTGGGATACCGAGGTTACTGATGTGCTTGGCGCTGAGAAAGTTGAAGCCCTTGAACTTCGCAACACAAAGACAGGCGATGTCTCTCAGCGAGAATTCACTGGACTCTTTGTCGCAATCGGGCATATTCCTCGCTCTGAACTTGTTACATCTTCTATAGCTCTCGATGGCGAGGGTTATGTAAAAGTTGAAGGCCGTTCGACGCGCACCAATATTGCAGGTGTCTTTGCTTGTGGCGATTTGGTAGATCACACCTATCGCCAGGCAATTACAGCAGCAGGTTCTGGATGTCAGGCAGCCCTTGACGCTGAAAAATTCTTATCCCACTAGTAACCTTCACTACATATAAGCGAAAGAAAAATAGGAGTAACGATGAGCGCACCAACTAAGGTCACTGCAGCCGATTTCGATCAGGTTGTATTACAGAGCAGCACACCAGTTTTGGTTGATTTCTGGGCTGAATGGTGCGGGCCATGCCGCGCAATTGCTCCAATTCTCGATGACATTGCAGCCGAGCACGGCGACAAACTCAAGATTGTAAAGCTGAACACCGATGAGGAATCAGCAATCGCGATTAAATATGGCGTCACATCAATTCCAATGCTCAATGTTTATGTCAATGGTGAAGTCGTTAAGACAATTATTGGTGCAAAGCCAAAGCCAGCTCTTCTTAAAGAGCTTGAAGGCTTCATTTAATATCACCTGTTTGGGATATTTACTATGAAAGAGATGTCTCTGGATGAGATTCGCTCTTTCCAACAAGCTCGCGGTTTACATGTAACCGGAGAACTCAATCCTGAAACTCTGCGCGCAATTGAAGAATCGCGCTGGAAGCTTGGAGATCGATCTCTCTATCTTCAAAATTCTCCACTGATGCACGGAGATGATGTTGCTGCGTTGCAATCTCGACTGACTGAAATGGGATTTAACTGCGGGCGCGTTGATGGAATATTTGGTGAAATTACTGAAAGCGCGGTCAAAGATTTTCAAAAATCTGTTGGCGTTAAGGTTGACGGTAAGTGCGGTCCTGCGACGATTATTGCTCTGTTGCGACTTACAAAAATAGTTTCTGGTGGTACACCATCTGCGTTGCGCGAAAGCGCTGTTCAGAAAAATCGTGGTCCTGCATTAGCAAATAAGGTAATTGTCATCGACCCTTCATCGGAAGAGTACGAACGTGAAATTGTTTATGACATAGCTCAACGCATTGAAGGACGCTTACTTGCACTCGGAGCGAGTGTCTTTCTAACTCGCGGCGCTCAAAATAATCCTTCCGAGTCTGAACGTATTTCATTCACCAACGAAAGTGGTGCGGACCTTCTGATTTCACTTCATGTAGATCACCATAAAAACGCATCTGCGCGAGGAGTGGCAACCTTTTTTTATGGAAGCGATCAACATGGCGTCCACTCCATAGTCGGAGAACGTTTTGCTTCATTGGTGCAACGTGAAATTTGTGCGCGCACCGATTTTCTTAATTGCCGCACTCATGCAAAGACTTGGGATTCTCTTCGCCTTACAAAAGCGCCCGCTGTCCGCGTAGATCTCGGGTATGCCACCAATGCAAGCGATATAGAACGTCTAGCTCGTCCAGATTTTCGAGATACTCTTGCCGAAAGTTTTATTATTGCAATTCAGCGCCTTTATTTGGCTGCAGAAGATGATGCGAAAACAGGAACTCTTCGTATTTCAGACCTTCGTAACGCTGGTATTCGGCGCTAATCGGCGCACAACAAGCTAGAACTTTGTGGGAGACTTCTCCTTATGTCCGATATTTCAATTCGCTATCAAACCGGTGCTCCGCAGAATCTTGAAACGAGATTTGCCGCGCGAGCTGCCGAAATGTTGCCATCTGAAATTCGTTCACTTTTTGCCGTTGCATCCCGTCCAGAGATTGTCTCTCTCGCTGGTGGAATGCCAAATCTCTCTGCTCTTCCAATGGAGATGATGGCGGGAGTAGTTAATAACTTAATTCTCACCAATGGTTCTGAGGCGCTCCAATATGGAAGCGGGCAAGGACATCCAAAACTTCGCGAGCAAATCTGTGATGTTATGGCGCTCGAAGGAATTCGCGCCAACCCCGACGATGTAGTTGTTACTACAGGATCGCAACAAGCGCTTGACTTGATTTCACGTATCTTTATCGATCCAGGTGATGTAGTCCTTGTTGAGGCTCCTTCTTATGTTGGTGCGCTCGGAACTTTCCGTCAATATGAAGCATCTGTTGTGCATGTCGAGATGGACCAAGATGGTTTGATTCCTGATTCGCTGCGAGCTGCGATAAAGAGTGTCCGTGCAGCAGGGCGAAAAATTAAGTTTTTATATCTCATTCCAAATTACCAAAACCCAACTGGCGTCTGCCTTCCTGCAGATCGCAGAACTGAAATTCTCACCATCTGCCGCGAAGCTGAAATTTTCGTCGTGGAAGATAATCCTTACGGGCTTCTTGGTTTTGATAAGCCATCTCCGAATGCCATGCGTGCTGAAGATTCTGAAAATGTAATTTATTTGGGTTCATTCTCAAAGACAATTGCCTCGGGATTGCGTGTGGGTTGGGCTCTTGTCCCACAGTCACTAAAAGATAAGTTAGTTATTGCCTCTGAATCTTCAATTCTCTGCCCGTCGAATTTTACTCAATTAACAATTTCTTCATATTTGGCCGACCAGCCTTGGCGTGATCAAATTGCAAGCTTCTGCGAGCTCTACAAGGTTCGGCGCGATGCAATGCTTGAATCGCTCGAGCAACATTTTCCAGCAGAAGCTACATGGACAAAACCAGGTGGTGGTTTCTATGTGTGGGTTAATCTCCCTGCTGAAATTGATACAAAAGCTTTGATGCCGAAGGCAATTGTTGCAAAGGTTGCTTATGTGCCAGGGAATGCTTTTTATGCAGATGGGCTTGGCTCTTGGTCGATGCGACTTTCATACTGTCACCCAACACCTGAGCGCATTCGTGAAGGTGTTAAGGCTCTTGGTGGTGTTGTTAAGCAAGAGATGAAGCGTCGCGGTACATCTCTTAATTAAAGAAATGTAGAACTATTTTCCTTCGATCAAATCAACAATACGTTGGAGATCTTCACTTCCTGCAAATTCAATAACAATCTTGCCTTTACCTTTACCGGTTTCAACACTGACACGTGTGTCGAGGTAATCACTAAGCAGCTCGGCTGCTGCAAGCCCTGCTCCTGAAATACCTTTTACTGTTGATTTCTTTGAATTCTTAACAGTTGGCTTCAGGGTTGCAATGATCTCTTCAACTGCGCGAACAGATAATCCTTCGGCGACAATACGTGAAGCAAGTTTCTCAATCTCGGCAGCATCTGTAAGTCCCAAGAGCGCGCGTGCATGTCCTGCCGAAATTACACCGGCTGCCACTTTCCGTTGGACTGTATCGGGCAGATTAAGAAGTCGAATTGTGTTTGAAATAAGCGGGCGTGATCGTCCAAGTTTGAGTGCAAGTTCATCATGTGTGCAACCGAAATCTGTTAACAGTTGTGCGTATGCAGCGCCTTCTTCTAGTGGGTTGAGGTTGCTGCGATGAATATTTTCAATAAGAGCTTCGCGAAGAAGTTCATTATCGGGTGTCTGACGAATGATTACTGGAATTGAGGTTAAACCTGCAGCTTTAGCAGCGCGGAAACGACGTTCTCCCATAATAAGTTCGTATTTATTGTCAGAAACTTTACGCACCACGGGTGGTTGCAAAATGCCAACAGATTTAATTGATGCAATTAATTCATTGAGCGCTGTTTCATCAAAGACTGTACGTGGTTGGCGTGGGTTGGGAAAGATTTGGCTGACTGGTATTTCATTCTGTTGTGCAACTTCTGTTCCAGCAACAGTAAGAGATGTTGGAATAAGTGAATCGAGGTTGGTGCCAAGACCGCCGCGCTTAACTGCCATTATGCAATTCCACCTTTGTAATTAATGCTGACAACATTTGAGTCGAACACAACTTCTTCTTTAACTTTTCCGCGTTCGGCAATCTCGCGGGCTACTTGCATGTAAGCAATTGCACCTGGTGATAATGGATCGTATGTCATAACTGTTTGGTTATAGGAAGGAGCTTCAGATACTCGTACTGCTCGAGGAATTGGAATGTCGATGAGTTCGTTTGGGAAATGCGAACGCACATTAGCTGCAACATCATTTGAAAGTCGCGTGCGTGAATCAAACATCGTTAAAACAATTGTTGACAAGTTTAGGTTGGGGTTTAATCGTTTCTTGACAACAGAATATGTTTCAAGAAGTTGCGAAAGTCCCTCGAGTGCGTAGTACTCGGTTTGTATTGGGATCAAAAGCTCTTTTGATGCTGCAAATGCATTGATGGTGAGTAATCCAAGAGATGGTGGGCAGTCAATAAAAATGTAATCGTAATTAACGCTAATACTTTCAATTGCTTCCTTGAGTTGAAGTTCGCGAGCAACCATTGAAACTAAATTAATTTCTGCGTTGGCAAGTGATGTATTTGAAGAAACACAATCAAGAACCGGGAACCCTGCGACTTTCTGAACAACTTCAGTCATCTCTGCATTTCCCATGAGAACTTCATAAACACCTGCGCTATCACGATGTTCAACACCGAGTGCGGTGGAAGCGTTGCCCTGTGGATCAAGATCGATAACAAGTGTTCGAAGGCCGCCCATCGCCATCGCTGCGGCAATATTGACGGTGGTGGTGGTCTTACCAACCCCACCCTTCTGATTGGCGACGGTGAAGATTCGGGTCGATGCAGGTTTTGCCATCGACTCCTTGAGGCGGCGGACTCCTATTACCTTCTGGGAGGTTGTGGTTTCACGTGAATCATCGCCGGGCATGCACGAATCTAATCACTAGTTGGCTGGGCGCCCTTACGAAGCTCGACAATCCGCCCGAGCCCAATTCCTTCTAGTTCAATCTCGTGGAGCTTTGCGTTTTTAATCCCCGCCATCTCGGCAGCAGCGCCTTCACCTTTCATCGCAAGGAGGGCGCCGTTGGTCTTGACTAGATGCCAACTCATCTTCTTGAGCTTTTCTAGCGGGGCCACTGCCCGGGCTGTAACAAATTCAGCGCTCTTCTTTACATCTTGGGCGCGGCCTCGGATAACCACAATCTCAGTTCCCGCGGTTGCCTCTTTAAGAAATTCAACCCGGCGCTCAAGGGGCTCAATAAGGGTGACTTTCAGGTCTGGGCGTGCCAATGCGATCACAACTCCGGGTAGCCCCGCCCCTGAGCCGATATCGAAGAGGGATGCCCCTTGCGGTAAGAGGGTTGTGAGGTGGAGACAGTTAAAGATATGGCGCTCCCAGATACGTTCGCCTTCGCGGGGGCCGATGAGGCCACGCTCAATTCCGGCTGTAACCAGGAAGTTGGCGTAGGTCCGGATTTCAGCTCCGCGCTCTGGAAAGTAGCGGCCGATTAACTCCTCTACCGAATGTTCCACGTGAAACGTATTCAGTGAAATTAAGCCGGATAGATGACGACGAAGCGGTTTGGATCTTCGCCATCTGATTCAGAGGTTAGACCCAGTGTTTGGATAGTGTCGTGGATGATCTTGCGCTCAAAGGCATTCATTGGGTCAAGTTTGATTGAGCCGCCGGTGGTCTTCGCCTGCTCAGCCATCTTCTCAGCAAGAGCGGTGAGCTCCTTGCGGCGGCCTGCGCGGAATCCGTCGATATCGAGCATTAAACGGCTGCGGTCCCCCGTTGATGTCTGCACTGCAAGACGTGTGAGCTCTTGAATTGAATCAAGGACTTCGCCTTCGCCTCCTACTAAGTGCTTTAAATTTCCACCGACGATCGCTAGGGATGCGCGGCCGTTCTCGACATCAATATCTATATCTCCATCGAGATCTGCGATATCGAGCAACCCCTCGAGGTAATCGGCGGCGATATCGCCCTCTTCCTCAAGTTTTGCCACACTCTTTGGAGCCTTGGCAGCCTTCTCCTCAGTTGTCTCTACTTCTACGGTCTCTACTTCTGCAGTCTCTGTTACATCTGGCATCTCTGCCCCCTTTGTCATATTTAAAGCGTTATTAATACTATTTGTCCGAATTACTTCTTCTTCTTTTTCTTCTTTGGTTGTTGACGTTGCCCCTGGACCTCAGGCGCTTCAGCGCTATCGGTTGGGTCAATTCCATCTATCTCTTTTCCATCCATCTTCGCTTTGTGGGCGCGCTTTCGTTGAAGTTCTTCGTAGGCGGGAGATCCTGGAGTTGGATTTCTCTTAATTACATAGAACTGCTGTCCCCATGTCCACAAGTTTGTTGTTGACCAATAAATCAAAACACCGACAGGGAAATTAACGCCTGAGATTGCAAAAATGATCGGGAATAAATACAACATGATTTTCTGCTGCTGCAGCATCATGTTGTTGGATGAATCCATCTTTGGCATTCCCTTAACCATTAACTGGCGCTGGGTTGTAAATGTCGTACCTGACATAAATGCAATTAAAAGTACTGTCACGATCTTTACGGTGATTTTATCTGACCCTAAAAAAGTCTCTGAGATTGGTGCACCGAAGAATTTTGCTTGAGCCGCACTTGTTAGGTAATCACCTTTTAAGAAACCGTGTGGTTTGTTGTGCGCGATTCCATTAAGGACAGTGAAGAGTGCGAAGAAAATTGGTGCTTGGGCAAGAATTGGAAAACATGAAGCCATTGGGTTCGTCTTGTGTTCTTTATAAAGCTTCATCATCTCTTCTGATTGCTTTTGGCGATCATCTTTATACTTCTTTTGAATCTCTTTCATATGTGGCTGCAGCGCAGTGAGAGCGCGCTGGCTTTTAATCTGTTTTACAAAAAGCGGAATTAGAATTATTCGAATGAGTACAACAAGTCCCATGATTGAAAGTGACCATGTGACACCCGAGTTAGCGCCAAAGATTGGTGCGAGAAGTTTATGGATAAAGACAATAACGCCAGAGACGATGTTATAGAGAGGATTGAGAATAAAGCCCATTATTTAGCGCCCACCAATTCTTTTTCGTTATCTGCTTTTTCAGACTTTCTTCCAACATTTACTACATCTGCACAATCAAGGTTTTCGTCAACATAATCGACGCCGCCTTGCGACCACGGGTTACAGCGCACGAGGCGCCATAAAGTCATGGCAATTCCTTTAAATCCGTACCTGCTGACTGCGGTAATCGCATAATTAGAGCAGGACGGGTAGTACTTACAGCGGGGTGTGAAATTAGATGTGGCTACCTGGTATATGCGCGCCAATGCAATAAAAATCTTTCTCATTGTTTGGCCGATATTTTCTCAGCGCGAGTAATTAGCTTTGAAATCAAATCTGAGATTTCACACTCAATATTTGAATCACCCTCTTGGGTGAGTGCGCGGATTACCAAAAGAGATCCGGTGGGAAGATTTGAAATCATCGGCGCAACTGCATGGCGAACTTTGCGAGCTACGCGGTGGCGTTTAACAGAGCCACCAACAGATTTACTAATAATGAGTCCGCATTTTGCCGTTGCATTATTTGTGACAGGAGAAATGTATAGATAGCCAACAAAGTGTTGTGATGTAACTCGGATACCGCTCTTAGTTGCGCGAGCGAAATCTGAAGTAGAAGTTAAACGTGCATCGACTGGGAGCACGAGAGGTTCCTGTGTGCTCGAAACCTTACGCTGAGAGCTTTGCTCGGCCCTTAGCGCGGCGTGCAGCAAGAACTGCTCGTCCTGCACGGGTTGCCATACGAGCACGGAAGCCATGCTTCTTGGCGCGGCGACGCGTATTTGGCTGGAAGGTGCGCTTTGTCATGAGAACTCCAAAATCTGTGAGGCGTGAAATACGCCTATCGGTCATAAGTGCGGGGGAAGCGAGGAGGTAACGGTAAGGGTGTGGATAGCTGCGGGTCAAACTCGCGATCTAGCCTTAGGTAAGTCTCAAGTTGTGGATAACCGCTTGCTATTTATGGAAATGGGGTCTACTTTGCGGGTTCTCCACAGGTATCCGTCAATTTCGGTCGATTTAGAGGCTCAACCCCTACTTTAGACCACAGCCTGTGGATAACTTTGTGGATAGACCTGGAGGCCCCTTATGGCAGTTGTTGGCGTTGAGCTGACCGAGCTCTGGGATCGCGTAGTCGAACACGTTTCGGCCGGTGAACCTCAACATCGCGCTTTTTTAGCGATGACTAAGCCTCTAGGTCTTCTACAAAACGAGGGTGGTGCAACGAGTTTATTGGTGGCAGCGCCCAATGCCTTTGCTAAAGATGTTCTTGAATCTCGACTTCGCTCTGTAGTTAATGAAGTTCTTACCAATGAACTTGGTGAGAAGGCAAATATCGCAGTGATGGTCGATGAAACGATCGAACTCTCAGATTTACCGGCGCCTTCGGTAACTATTGAAAGTGTTATACCTCGTGTTTCTCGCGAAGATGAATCTGGTCGTAAACCTGATGAACCATCTCAACTTAATGCTCGATATATCTTCGACACATTTGTAAGTGGTGCATCAAACCGTTTTGCCCACGCTGCTGCTTTCGCAGTCGCCGAGGCGCCAGCCAAGGCTTACAACCCCCTCTTTATTTATGGGGACTCTGGCCTAGGTAAAACACACTTGCTTCATTCAATTGGCGCGTACGCAAAAGAGTTATATGGCAACGTTCGAGTTCGCTATGTTTCATCCGAAGAATTCACAAATGACTTTATTAATTCAATCCGCGATGATAAAGCGACTGCTTTCCAGCGTCGTTATCGCGATTTAGATATTCTGCTTGTAGATGACATTCAATTTTTGGAAAATAAAGAGCGCACGCAAGAAGAGTTCTTTCATACTTTCAACACTCTCTATAACGCTAATAAACAAATAGTTATTTCATCTGATCGTCCCCCTAAACAACTTACGACTCTTGAAGATCGCCTGCGTTCGCGGTTCGAGTGGGGTTTGATCACAGATATCCAACCTCCAGAACTTGAAACACGAATTGCAATTCTGCGTAAGAAAGCTGCACAAGATAAATTGAATGCCCCTGATGATGTGCTTGAATTTATCGCGTCGAAGATTTCTACAAATATCCGTGAACTTGAAGGTGCTTTGATTCGTGTGACAGCTTTCGCATCCTTAAACCGCCAGGTTGTCGATATGGGACTTGCGGAAATTGTGTTGAAGGATTTAATTCCTAATGAGGTTAACTCTGAAATCACCGCGCCGACCATCATGGCTCAAACCGCTGCCTATTACAGCCTCACGATTGATGATCTTTGTGGGACTTCTCGCTCACGTGCACTGGTAAATGCGCGCCAAATTGCTATGTATCTCTGTCGGGAGCTCACCGAGCTCTCACTTCCAAAAATTGGCCAGACTTTCGGGGGCCGCGATCACACCACTGTGATGCATGCTGATCGAAAGATTCGCGAGCTTATGGCAGAGCGTCGCTCGATCTACAACCAGGTCAATGAGTTAACTAGCCGGATTAAGCAACAGAATAAGTAATAGGTTTAAATAAGGGTTTTGTCCGTTTTCACCCTCTTTACCCCCAAGGTGGGGATAACTTGTGGACAACTGTGGATATAGGCCAATTTTTTGTGGGTATTGCTCGTAGATCGACGTTTAGTGAAGGGGAGGGGTTTCTATGTCTTGGTTAAAAGAGGTACTTACCCACAGAGGTGGGCGTGTTTCCCACAGCGAGTTTTTAGTTAATAAAGCTTCTGGCCTGCCTTTTTACCGTTTTTCCACAGTTTTAGCCTGCGGTTACTACTACTACCTTTATATATACAAAACCCATTTCCAAGCGGACCGTATCCAAATTAGAGTGCGTCTACTACATACCTATATGAGCACGGGGGCTACGGCGTGAAATTTACTGTTGATCAACATTCACTAACAGATGGAGTTAATTGGGTTTCTAGAAGCCTCTCCACCCGGCCAATAAAAACAGAACTTTTAGGAATAAAAATTGATGCAACCGGCGACGAAGTAATTCTCAGCGGCTCAGATTTAGAGACATCATCAAAAGCAAACTTCAAAGCAGATATCGCAAACAAAGGCGCGGTTTTAGTACCCGGGAAACTCCTTGCTGAAATCTGTAGATCTCTCCCAAATAAACCAATCACAATTGCGCTAGATGGATCTCGAGTCCTTGTTACATCTGGAGCTGCAAAATTTACCCTCCCTACACTTTCACTTTCGGAATACCCAAACCTTCCTGAATTACCTGAAACTACCGGAACTGTTGCAAGTGACACTTTCGCAACAGCGGTAGCACAAGTTGCAATCGCCGCAGGTCGCGATGATTCACTACCAACACTTACAGGTGTACATATTGAAATTAATGAAGAAACAATCACTCTTGCGGCAACAGATCGCTACCGGTTAGCAGTTCGCGAATTTACTTGGAACCCCGCAACACCAGGATTTACTACATCAGCTCTTATGCGAGCCCGCACCCTTGCAGACGCTGCAAAATCTCTAGTAGGCACAAAAAATGTTTCACTTTCTTTTGCACCATCGACATCAAATGATCGCCTAGCGGGATTTTCTAGTGATGGAAAAACAATGACATCACGAATGCTCGACGGAACCTTTCCCCCATACCGCCACCTACTCCCAACAGAATCAGTTACAACAGCTGTCGTAGAAGTTGCTCCATTTTTAGATTCCGTCCGCCGCGTCGCACTTGTTACAGATAAAACTGTTCCACTCCGACTCGAATTTAAAGACGGAGGAGTCTCCCTCGAAGCAGGCGCGGGTGAAGAAGCGCAAGCGACCGAAACCATAGATGTACTTCTTAACGGCGAACCAATATCTATCGCCTTCAACCCAGTTTTCCTAGCAGATGGCTTACAAGCAGTCGGAACACCATTTGTGCAGATCTCATTTACTGGCTCCAACAAACCAGCGATTCTCACCGGGCGCACCAAACCAAATAGCGCGTCAATTGAGAACTATCGTTACTTGTTGATGCCTATGCGTTACGCCTCTTAACGAGTAATACCAATGCGCGTAACTCGGCTAGCGCTGACGAATTTTCGCTCCTATAAATCTCTAGAGCTCGAATTTCCGACTGGCCCAACAACATTTATTGGCAATAACGGAAGCGGTAAAACAAATATCGCAGAGAGCTTGATTTATCTTTCCTATCTTTCATCACATCGAGTCTCAAACAATCAACCACTAATCTCTCTCAACACAGATCAAGCAATCATCAGGGCTGAGATAGAAAGCCAAAGCCGTTTACTACAAGTAGATCTCGAGATTAATGCGCAGAAAGCAAACCGCGCCCGCATTAACGGCAACCCCACTAAATCGCAACGCGAGATTTTGGGCGCTCTGCAAGTAATTTACTTTTCGCCCGAAGATCTAGATTTGGTTCGCGGAGAACCAACTCACCGTCGTGACTTTCTAGACAAATTACTGGTTGCACAATCGCCACGGCTAGCTGGTGTCATCTCTGATTATGAGAGAGTTGTGAAACAAAGAAACACTCTATTAAAAACCCGAGCACCAGAAAATGCGCTAGTGCCATGGACTGAACAAATAATCGCTTTTGGAGCACAACTATCTGCAGAGAGAATTAAATTAGTTGATGATTTAAACCCGTATGTTGCTGCAAATTATAAAAACTTAAACGAAGTTAAAACTGCATCAATTGCCTATAAATCTTCAACCGAGAATTTATCCGCCGACATCAATCACAACATGGAGGTCTTAACAGCTCGCCAACAAGAAGTTGCGCGTCTCGAACAAGAACGCGGGGTTTCACTTATTGGGCCACACCGCGACGACCTACTTCTACAACTTGGGGATTTTCCAGCAAAAGGTTATGCCAGCCACGGTGAATCTTGGTCGATGGCTATCTCGCTTCGGATAGGTTCGTATAACTTACTTAAATCCGAGGGCGCCGAACCCATCCTTATACTCGATGATATTTTTGCTGAGTTAGATACAGCCCGCCGCGAGCAGCTGACATCGGTTACTCATATGGCCGAACAAACCTTCATTACTGCAGCTGTTGAAAGCGATCTACCTGCTGAATTATTATCAACCAAGTTTTATGTAACCCCGGGTCAGGTTCAAAAAGGAGAGACCACTAAATGAGCAAGCGTGATTTAGCTCTAGATCTCTTCCAAAGCTATAAAACTGGATTTACAAAGAAGAAAAAAGTAATCGAGGAGCGCACCCAAACTCCAGGAGACCCCACCTTGATCGCCAATGTACTCAACGATTTGATTCAACAACGCGACTGGAACGCGGGCCTTGCAGAAGGAACGCTCTTTGCTACCTGGCCCCAAGTTGTAGGCCCAGAGATTGCCCAACACACAACACCCCTTTCAGCCCTCGATGGCCGCTTACTAGTGCAATGTTCCTCAACAGCCTGGGCCACCCAACTCAATATCGTTGGGGCATCTTTGCTTGAAAAGATCCGCTCAAGCGCCCCAGGTGCCCTTATTGACTCACTTGAATTCATTGGCCCTCAAGCACCTTCGTGGAAGCGCGGCCTCAGAACGATTTCCAACGGAAGAGGCCCCCGAGATACCTACGGCTAGGGCCCGCGAAGTACCTCCTTTGGAATAAATCCCCAATACGGGGTGTTCAACCATATGTAACTTGAGTCGCACCGACTCAACTCTTTGGGTAAAATCGACTCAGGTTACAGAAGCCCAGAAATGGGCGGCCTCGACCCAGAGCGGCTCGAGAGATAACAGAAGTCAAATCCCAAAGGCCTCGGCCTTGTGGGTCAGACAAAGAAGACAGAGGAGCAAGACCATGGCAAGAGCAGTCGGAATCGACTTAGGAACAACCAATAGCTGCGTATCAGTACTCGAAGGTGGAGAACCAACGGTTATTGCAAATGCAGAAGGCGCTCGCACAACCCCATCGATCGTCGCATTCGCTAAGAATGGCGAAGTTCTCGTCGGTGAAGTTGCAAAACGTCAATCAGTGACAAACGTTGAACGCACAATCCGTTCCGTGAAGCGTCACATGGGTACTAACTGGTCGATGGATATCGATGGCAAGAAGTACACAGCACAAGAAATTTCAGCGCGCGTATTGCAAAAGCTAAAGCGCGATGCAGAGGCTTACTTAGGTGAGACCGTAACAGATGCAGTCATTACTGTTCCTGCCTACTTCAACGATGCACAGCGTCAAGCAACAAAAGAAGCTGGCGAGATCGCCGGACTTAACGTGCTTCGCATTATCAACGAACCAACTGCAGCAGCGCTCGCATACGG
>CAFAZZ010000001.1_pt1 | contig 32354 bp, 30 predicted proteins | sample 7267931 | NCBI WGS metagenome assembly CAFAZZ01 (sample SAMEA6814014, study PRJEB35770) | uncultured Actinomycetes bacterium | biome: Freshwater; feature: Freshwater reservoir; material: water | place: Czech Republic | collected 2016-04-20 | depth 30m m | reverse complement strand
TAGATTACAAATTCCTTAGATCTAAAGAATTCTCGTTCCTACGAGGAACAGGGCGTAAGGGTAGCAATAGGGGGCGGGATAGGGCGAATCCGCCAAAATCCATGCGAAAAGTAAGGTCGAGTGAGCACTTGTAAGGAGAGAATAACGCCATGGCCACCCTTGATTCCAAACTCGTCGGAGTCCTGGGTGATCGCACTACAAAAGTGCTGAAAGATTTATTTGGCTATACAACCGTTGGAGATTTACTCCATCACTACCCTCGCAGGTATTTAGTACGTGGCGAGCTTTCCAATATTTCAGAGCTCAATGAAGGCGATGAGGTAACAATTCTCGCTGAAATCTTTAGCGCATCTAGCCGCAGATTGCAGGGCCGTAAAGGAAATATTCTCGAAGTAATCGTCACCGATGGATCAGCGAAGTTATCGCTCACCTTCTTCAACCAAGCCTGGCGCGAGAAAGAGCTCAAGGTCGGTAAACAAGGTCTCTTCGCAGGCAAAGTTGGCGTCTTCAACGGGAAAAGACAACTGGCCCACCCAGATTATGAGCTCATTGCAGATGGCAATGATGTTGATGCGGCTGTCGAAAGTTTTGCTGGCAAGTATCTGCCTATGTATCCGGCAAGTGCAAAGTTGCCATCGTGGAAGATTGCTCAGTGCATTGAATTAGCAGTAGGCGCCCTCGATGAAGTTCCAGATTTCTTGCCCGAATCCATACGTGAAAAATATGGCTATCCGACTCTGCATCAAGCAATTGTGCAACTTCACAATCCAGTAGATCTCGATACTGCCGAGAAAGCGCGCCAACGCATCACATACGATGAAGCATTCCTCTTGCAATTGCTTCTTTTAACAAGGCGGAAAGAACTCAAAAATCTCGATGCAGTGGCAAGACCTGCACGCAGCGGTGGGCTACTCGATGCACTCGATGCATCTCTTCCCTACGAACTTACTGCGGGCCAGAAAGAAGTTGCAAAGGAAATCGCCGATGATGTGGCGCAACCGCACCCTATGCATCGCTTGCTGCAAGGTGAAGTTGGTTCAGGTAAGACTGTTGTGGCGCTGCGCGCAATGTTGTCCGTCATTGATAACGGGGGACAAGCAGCCCTTCTTGCACCTACCGAAGTACTTGCTGCCCAACACCTTCGCACTATTGAAAAACTTCTCGGTCCTCTTTCACAAGGCGGCATGCTCGGTGGCTCAGATATCGCGACACAAGTAACTCTCATTACAGGCTCACAAAGTGCAGCTGCACGAAAGGATGCACTTGCACTTGCTGCATCGGGTGCTGCAGGAATTGTGATTGGAACCCATGCTCTCTTGGGTGAGAGCGTTGCATTTAACGATCTAGGTCTCATCGTTGTCGATGAACAACATCGCTTTGGTGTCGAACAACGCGATGCTCTCAAGAGCAAGGCGCAGAATCCTCCACATCTTCTTGTGATGACAGCGACTCCAATTCCTAGAACTGTTGCAATGACCGTCTTCGGAGATCTCGATGTATCAACGTTGCGCGAATTGCCATTGGGTCGACAACCCATCACAACGCATGTAATCCCTGTTCTCGAGAAACCAGGTTTCTTAGAGCGAGCATGGGAGCGAATCACCGAAGAAGTCTCACAGGGACATCAGGCATACATCGTTGCTCCGCGAATTTCTGCAGGAACTCCTGAAGATTCTGATATTGATTTCCTCATGGGAGAGAGCAGTACAGAGATTGCTTCTGTCGAAGAGCTTGGGCCACTTCTCTCTGGAGGAGCACTCAAAACCGTAAAGGTGGCACCACTCCATGGCCGACAGAGTGCAGAGCTCAAAGATTCAACGATGAGAGCATTTACGGATAAAGAAATTGATGTCTTGATCTCAACAACTGTCATCGAAGTCGGAGTCGATGTTCCGAATGCAACAGTGATGGTCATTATGGATGCCGATCGCTTCGGTGTTTCTCAGTTGCACCAGCTGCGTGGTCGCGTTGGTCGTGGAACATCCCCAGGTCTCTGTCTACTTGTCACAAGTGCCCCGGCAGAGACATCAGCACGAGAGCGACTAGATGCAGTTGCTGGAACTCTCGATGGATTTGAACTCTCTCGCATAGATCTCGAGCAAAGACGCGAAGGAGATGTATTAGGTGTTAGCCAATCAGGAGGGCGTTCACACCTGCGATTGCTGCGAGTTCTTAGGGACGAATCGATGATTGAGCAGGCACGTGAAGATGCATCTATAATTCTCGAATTAGGACTTTCACAGTTCCCACTTTTAGCGACAGAGCTTGCAGACATTCAAGCGGATGCAGCTTCTGAATATATAGATAAGGCTTAATGATGAGAATTATCGCTGGCCTTGCTAAAGGACGTTCTATCGATGCAGTGGCATCGTCGACTCGCCCCACATCAGATCGAGCACGCGAAGCGCTCTTTTCAACGTTGACATCTGAGTTCGGGGAATTTGATGGACTTAATGTTTTAGATCTCTATGCAGGAACAGGTGCAATTGCACTTGAAGCGCTTTCGCGTGGAGCAGCGCTCGTTCATGCGGTCGAGAAAGATGATTTTGCCGCCAAGGCAATCGCAAGTAATTTGGAGAATCTCAAGAGTGCGGGATGTCCCGGAATTTTCCATCTGTACTCAATGCACGTTCATCGCTTCCTCGAAGATAAGGCCGCGCAGCCTTATCACTTCATTTATATCGATCCACCGTATGAAGTTGATGACGTTGATGTCATTGAAACACTTATTCAATTGCGCGATGGTGGCTTTATCGATCAACAGGCTCTTATTGCAATCGAACGCAATAGTCGCGTGAAAGAGATTTCATGGCCCGAAGGACTCGAAGAAGTGCGTCAAAAGAAATACGGGCAGGCAACAATTTTTTATGGAGTTCCTACGCGTGTAGATGGGGAAAATGGATAACCTCAGCAATCATTGCTAGCGTTTGCACCATGAAACGCGCAGTGTGCCCGGGCTCCTTCGATCCCATCACCTTTGGCCACCTCGACATCATCGAGCGCGCCAGTGGGCAATTTGATGAAGTGATTGTCGCAGTCTTCGTCAATCGTAATAAATCCGGGCTCTTCTCAGTCGAAGAACGCATGAAGATGATCAGTGAGAATGTGAAGAAATTTCCCAATGTCCGCGTTGATTCTGGCAGCGGCTTACTCGTCGAATATTGCAAGAAGAATGGCGCACAAGCAATCGTTAAGGGACTCCGCGCAGTCACTGACTTTGATTACGAAATGCAGATGGCACAGGTTCATATCCAGGCATCGGGTGTAGAGACAATGTTCATGGCCACTTCTCCCGCACACTCATTCTTATCATCATCAATTGTTAAGGAGCTCGCACATTACGGTGGAGATGTCTCATCGATGGTTCCAGCAAATGTCCATGAAGCGTTACGAGCTAGAGCAGGAGAACAGAAATGACAATGGATTCGATTGAGAAACTCAATACAGCAATTGCAGTTGTTGAAGAAGCCCGAGGAGTTCCACTCTCTGCCTCATGCGTAGTCCATCGTGGCGAGATGCTCGAGATCCTCGAAGGAGCTCGCGACTTCCTGCCGTCAGATTTAGAAGGAGCCGAATCAATCATCGCTGATAAAGAGCGCATCATTGAAGAAGGTCGCATGAGCGCTGAATCAATGATCGCCTCTGCTCGCGAAGATGTTGCTCGTATGGTCGAACAGACTTCTATCGTGCAAGCCGCGCGTGATGAAGCACAACGGATCCTTCATGAAGCTCGCGAAATTGCCGAAGATGAGCGCCGTGAGGTTGAGACATATATTGATGGACGCCTTGCAACTCTTGAAGTAATCCTCAATAAGACGATGGATGCCGTTGCACGTGGTCGTCAACGCCTCGAAGGCGCTGACGATAAAGATATTCTTTCTCAGCTCAACGCTGATAATTAGTTAAGAGCGTCAACGATGAGTAAGAAGAACACCCCCTTTATTCTCAACACCTACGAGCTTCCGCGTCGAACCGGCGAACTCAAGGAGTATGAGCTCGATATCGAGGCGCCAACTCGTATCGGAGTGCCGCTCATTGCTGTGCCTGAAGGCGATGTCATTGAGGCCGATATTCGCCTTGAATCTGTCACTGAGGGCGTGCTTCTGAGCGCTGAAATTTACGCCGTTGCGATTGGCGAATGTATTCGTTGCCTCGAGTCCGTTGAAGTAGTTATCGATCGCAAGATTCAAGAGCTCTACCGATATGAACCGACCAATGAAAAAGGTCGCAAGAAGAGGCGCGATGATGAAGATATTGACCTCGATATCGATGATGAACTTCAGATGGAAGGTGATCTCATGAACCTTGAGATTCCAATCATTGATGCAATTATTTTGACCTTACCTGTGAACCCACTCTGCTCCGAGGAGTGCTTGGGGCTCTGCCCAGATTGCGGGGAGAAGTGGGCGAGCCTGCCGGAAGACCACGCTCATGAGGTCATCGATGCTCGCTGGTCGGGCCTTGAGAATCTCGATTTTGGCAATCCCGAGAAATAAGCGATACTTACCCCATAACGGCGGCAGACCACACGTTTGTAGCTCACTAGATTTCATCAAGATAAAGGACGATTACCGTGCCAGTACCAAAGCGAAAAATGTCTCGTTCGAAGACACGTTCACGACGAAGCATGTGGAAGACAACTGCAGCGGCTATCTCAACATGCCAACAGTGTCAGCAGCCAAAGCTCAACCACGTTGCATGCCCAACATGCGGTACCTATAACCGCCGTCAGGTTCTAGAGGTCTGATCTGTACTCAAAACTTCTTGAGCAACTCGGAATTAGCCTCTCTCCGGAAGTACTCGAGCTAGCTTTTACCCATCGGTCTTATGCATATGAGACTGGTTTAACCGCGACAAATGAGCGCCTTGAATTTCTCGGCGATTCCGTTCTTGGTCTCATCGTTACCGAAGAGCTCTACCTCAAATATCCCGAATTAGATGAGAGCCGTTTATCGCCACTTCGTTCTGGCATCGTCAATATGCGTGCGCTCGCAGATATTGCGCGAACTCTCGAACTGGGAAAATATATTCGACTTGGTAAAGGCGAAGAAGTTACCAACGGTCGAGATAAGAACTCACTTCTTGCAGATGCGCTAGAAGCGCTATTTGGCGCTATCTATCTCGAGTGCGGCTTTGATGCCACAACACGAGTTATTAGCGCTCTCATTAAAGAGACTCTCGATAGCGCAATGGCCAAAGGTGCTGGCCTTGATGGAAAGACCGCTCTACAAGAGTTAGTTGCAGCACTTGGAAAAGGTTCACCCGAATATCTCGTAACAGAGACAGGACCTGATCACGATAAGAGTTTTACTGCGGTTGCAATGGTTTCTGGCGAATCGATTGCCGAAGGTCTTGGAAAAAGTAAGCGAGAAGCAGAACAATCTGCAGCGCGCACAGCATATGAATTACTTTCTCAAACACCACAGTAAACCCTCAAGTACAACTTGAACTGAGTCGCTTTTATACCAATGGCGCGCTGAACGGTAGGTTTACCGCGTGTATTTGAAGAGTCTGACCCTCAAAGGATTTAAGTCCTTTGCTTCGGCGACCACTCTTCGCCTCGAACCTGGCATCACCTGTGTGGTCGGTCCCAATGGTTCAGGCAAGTCAAATGTCGTTGATGCACTCACCTGGGTTATGGGTGAGCAAGGCGCAAAGTCACTTCGCGGCGGAAAGATGGAAGATGTCATCTTCGCCGGAACATCGGGGCGCGCACCACTGGGTCGTGCAGAAGTTGCCGTCACTATTGATAACACCGATGGCGCACTACCAATTGATTACACAGAAGTAACTATCTCTCGCATTCTCTTTCGTAATGGACAGAGCGAGTATCAAATCAATGGTGAAGCATCACGACTGTTAGATATCCAAGAACTATTAAGCGACTCCGGTATTGGTCGCGAGATGCATGTGATTGTGGGACAAGGCCAACTCGATGCAATCTTGATGGCAACTCCTGAAGAACGACGTGGCTTTATTGAAGAAGCAGCTGGCGTTCTCAAGCATCGTAAACGTAAAGAGAAGGCACTTCGTAAGCTCGACTCGATGCAAGCAAATCTTGCACGTGTGAATGACCTTACGGTTGAACTTCGCCGTCAACTACGACCACTTGGTAAACAAGCAGAGGTTGCCAAGAAAGCGGCGACAATCCAAGCCGATCTACGCGATGCCAAGTTACGTCTGCTTGCCGATGATTACATTTCACTCTCAAAGACCCTTGATGCAGAAGTTGCAGACGAAAATGCGCTCCGCGAACGTCGCGGACAGGTAGAAGCAGAACTCGACAAGGTTCGTAGGCGTGAAGAAGAACTCGATGCGCAATCTGCTTTTGAGAGCCCACTTCTTATTAAGGCGCAAGAGAATTACTACTCACTCAGCGCCCTGCGTGAGAAATTCCGCGGAACACAATCTTTGGCGCAAGAGCGTTCACGATTCTTAGCTGAAGAAGCAGAGGAAGCCCGTAGCGCCGGTCGTGACCCAGTAGCGCTAGATCAAGAAGCTGCTGTACTTCGCAGCGAAGAAGCACAATTGCGTAACGGTGTTGTTGCAGCACAGAGTGCACTTGCTGCTGCTACCGCATCTCTTGCAAGCGCTGAAGCTGCACTGAAATCTGAAGAAGACACCATTGCTGCTGCAATGCGCGCAATCGCCGATCAACGTGAAGGAACAGCTCGCCAAGAAGGCCATATCAAATCTCTTGCCGCTCGACTTGAAGCAATCACTGAAGAAATTTCTCGTCTGCAAGCGGCTCGTACTGAGGCGCAATCTCGAGTCGATTCTGCGAAGAGTGATTATGCGAAGTTTGAGATGGAGATCGGTAACGCCGATGCAGGCGAACAAGGTCTGGATTCGCAATTTAATAACTCTAAGAGTGCGCTGGAATCAGCAAAGAGTGTTCATGCAGAGCTCGTTGAAGCAGAACGTGCTGCAGATCGTGAACGAAACGCCACCGAATCCAAATTAGAGGCGATGCGACTTACCTCATCATCGCGTGATGGCGCCGCAGCGCTTATTCGCGATTCTCGCGGTGTTCAGATTCTTGGAAGCATTGCATCTCTCATTCAGATTGATTCAGGATGGGAAGCAGCAACTGCTGCAGCGCTCGGCGCACTTGCAGATGCAGTCGTAGTAAAAGATCTTTCATCCGCCGTCAGTGCGCTCACAACCTTGCGAAGTGAGAACCTTGGTCAAGCAGACGTTCTTGTATATGAACCAGGTGGCAATTCATCAAGCCAAGTACCAAGTGGCCTCACCTCACTTCTCAACCATGTTCGCTCCTCAGAGATCTCTGAACTCCTAGCCTCCCTTCTTGCGACAACGGTAGTTGCCGACAATGCGCGCGGCGCAGAATCCATTCTTCGCCAACATCCAACAGTTACGGTGGTAACTCGTGATGGAGATGTCATCACATCCAAGCGTGCTCGCGGCGGTTCAGCATCATCTTCATCGTTGATTGAAATCAAGGCGCTCGTCGATGATTTAACTAAGAAGCTAGAAGATCTCAACCACAAGTGCGATCGCCTTAAATTTGAAATCTCATCGGCTGCAACTGATGTTGAAGGTAAGCAGGCCGCATTTGATGCAGCGCTCGGTAAACTCAATGAGTCAGATGCTCGTATCGCTGCCCTTACTGAACAACTTGCAGTATCTGGGCAGAACATCAAATCTGCAACCGCTGAAGTCGAACGTCTTACTCTTGCAATCAATGAAGCAACAGCTGCGAAATCTCGAGATGAGAACGAGCTATCTATTGCATCCAATCAATTACAGAACCACGGTGAGATCACAGAGCCAGATCACACACGCGCTGAAACTCTCCGAAATGACGTTTCCACTGCACGCACCACAGAAGTTGAGGCCCGACTTGCTGTGCGCACATCAGAAGAGCGTCTAACATCGATTGCAGCTCGCGCCCAAGCGCTCGAGACATCTGCACAAGCAGAACGTGAAGCATCTGAACGAGCAGTATCAAGGCGAGGTGCTCGTGCACGCGGTGCTGTGATTTCGCAAGCAATTGCAGAGGCAGCATATGAAGCACTTATTCATATCGAACGCTCGATTGCAAAGGCTCAGACTGAACGTTCACGACTTGAGGTAAACCGTTCTGACCGCGAAGGTGAAACTCTCACTGTTCGCGCGCGAAATCGCGAATTGACACAACAACTCGACCAACTCACATCAAGTGTGCACCGCGATGAGATTGCACGAGCAGAACAACGTATGCGCGTTGAAACTCTCGAGAATAAGGCCGTCGAAGAGCTCGGTATCGATATTCCAACACTAATTGCCGAATACGGCCCAGATAAAGATGTCCCAACATTTATCGAAACAGATACTGGTGAAATTGTTGCTACTGAATTAATTCCATACCGCCGCGATCAGCAAGAGAAGCGCCTGGCGGCAACAGAGCGTTCACTTACTCTGCTCGGAAAGATTAACCCTCTTGCCCTCGAGGAGTACAACGCACTTGAAGAGCGCCTGAAGTTCTTGGCCGAACAGCTAGAAGATCTCAAGCGCACTAAGAAAGATTTGCTCGACATCATCAAGGAAGTCGATGATCGTGTGCAGCAGATATTCATGCAGGCATATGAAGAAGTTGCAGAACACTTCAAAGATATCTTTGCGCGACTCTTCCCAGGTGGAGATGGTCGTCTCTTCCTCACAAATCCAGATGATCTTCTCAATACTGGTGTGGATGTTGAAGCGCGCCCTCCAGGAAAGCGCGTTAAGCGTCTCTCACTGCTCTCAGGTGGCGAGAAGTCACTTACTGCTGTTGCGATGTTGGTTGCAATCTTCAAGGCACGCCCAAGTCCGTTCTACGTACTCGATGAAGTAGAAGCCGCACTCGATGATGTGAACCTTGGTCGCCTACTTACAGTTCTGGAAGAGCTTCGCGAGAGTTCGCAGCTCATCATTATTACTCACCAGAAGCGCACCATGGAGATCGCGGATGCGCTCTACGGAGTCACAATGCGTGGCGATGGCGTGACAGAAGTTATCTCGCAACGTCTTCGCGAATCTGAAACCGCCTAGTTCAATCAGGTTCTAAGCGATGGGTCTATTTAATCGTCTGATTGCAAAGGTTCGTGGAACCTCTACTGCATCACCACTTGATTGGGCTGAGATTGAGACCGAACTACTTCAATCTGACTTAGGTCCTGCACTTGTAAGCGAACTTCTATCCGCCGCACAAAAGATGCGTGGAGATGATGCAGAGTCTGCTGTGAAGGAGATTCTTTCGTCAAAACTTTCGCAGAAGTCACGCACTCTTGCAGATTCGCAATCGACAAATGTAGTCATGGTGGTTGGTGTCAATGGAACCGGAAAGACGACTTCAGTGGCCAAGCTCGCCACTTTGCTTCATGGCCATGGCGATTCAGTTCTTCTTGCTGCAGCAGATACTTTCCGTGCGGCAGCCGTTGATCAATTGACTACGTGGGGAGATCGAATCGGCGTCGAGGTGATCGCAGGAAGAGAAGGCGCAGAGCCCGCATCGGTTGCATTCGATAGCGTTAAGCGCGCGATTGATAGTAAAAGTAAATATCTCATCATCGATACTGCGGGACGCCTGCACAATAAGAGCGATTTAATGGCAGAGCTAGGCAAAGTAAAACGTGTCATTGAGAAAGGATTGCCGGTTGCAGAAGTTTTATTGGTCATTGATGCAACCACGGGTCAGAACGGACTTGCGCAGGCAAAGATATTTAGTGAAGCGGTAGAAGTAACGGGGCTGATCCTTACCAAGCTCGATGGAAGCGCTCGAGGGGGAGTAGCTCTAGCAATTGAGAGCTCCCTGGATATCCCGATTAAATACATTGGCACAGGTGAAGGCGCTGGCGATTTCGCACCCTTCAACTCTGATTCATATCTCGAAGGCCTGCTCGCGTAACTCAGTTGTAACAAATGGGGGCAATTTGTGACGCCCCCTTAACCTCGCACACCATCGGTTGTAACCCGACTTCGCCATCTTTACGCCATCTCAACGACGAGACCCTGCACTCGAACTCATATCGAAATGGGCCTGAAATGGATCAAGTAGTTCTTAATGGCGGTGACACCGCGTGGATGTTGGCAAGTACAGCACTTGTACTTCTTATGACTCCAGGATTGGCATTCTTCTACGGAGGAATGGTTCGTACCAAGAGTGTTCTCAATATGATGATGATGTCGATGGTGACAATCGGAATCGTAAGTGTGCTCTGGGTTATTTACGGTTTTGAATTGGCATTTGGTTATAAATCAGATTCACCGTGGTTTGGTGGCATTGGTCTTAGCGGCCTAGGTGGCGCAGTAAATGATCTGACTAATAACGGTGGCGTTTATCCGATTCCTGTTCTCGTATTCGCAGCCTTCCAGTTGATGTTTGCAATCATCACACCAGCGCTGATCTCTGGCGCTATTGCAGATCGCGCAAAGTTCACTTCGTGGGCGATCTTCGTAGCTATCTGGTCAACAGTTGTCTACTTCCCAGTCGCACACTGGGTATTCGCATTCGGTAATAAGATCGGCGACAAGGTAACAAGTACAGGCTTCCTTGCAGGTAAAGGTCTTGAAGACTTTGCTGGCGGAACCGCTGTACACATCAACGCAGGTGCTGCCGGACTTGCACTCGCTCTCATTCTCGGAAAGCGTGTTGGATGGCGTAAAGAATCAATGCGTCCGCACTCATTGCCACTTGTGATGCTTGGTTCAGGACTCTTGTGGTTCGGTTGGTTTGGATTTAACGCAGGGTCTGCACTCGCTGCAAATGGCATCGCAGGGCTTGCATTTATGAATACACAGGTTGCAACTGCTGGCGCTCTACTTGGTTGGTTACTTGTAGAAAAGATTCGCAATGGACATGCAACATCTCTTGGCGCCGCATCTGGTGCAGTTGCTGGACTCGTTGCAATCACACCTGCGTGCGCGTTCGTCGCTCCATGGGCTGCAGTAGTAATCGGTCTGCTTGCCGGCATCCTCTGCTCACTTGCAGTTGGCCTCAAGTACAAGCTTGGCTTTGACGATTCACTCGACGTAGTTGGCGTACACCTTGTAGGCGGAATTTGGGGATCACTCTCCATCGGTCTATTCGGAACACACGTTGTAAATAGCATCGGACTCGATGGCATCTTCTACGGGGGTGGAACAGCGCTTCTCGGTAAGCAGGCTCTCGGCGTCGGTCTAGTTCTCGGATACTCATTTATTGCAACTCTGATTATTGGTTTTGCAATTGAAAAGACAATCGGCTTCCGTGTCTCTCGTGAAGTTGAAATCGAAGGCATCGACCTTAAGGAACATGCCGAATCTGCATATGAATTCGCAAGCTCATCACGTGGAGGTGGATCACTATGAAGTTGATTACCGCAATTCTTAAGCCATTTAAGCTAGATGAAGTTAAAGATGCTCTGCAAGCAGCAGGCATCACCGGTATGACTGTCTCTGAAGCAAGTGGCTTCGGTCGCCAGCGCGGTCACACAGAGGTCTATCGCGGTGCTGAATACACCGTGGACCTAGTTCCAAAAGTTCGTCTCGAAGTTCTTGTTGATGATAAAGACGCAGCATCAGTAGTAGATGTCATCGTAAAGGCAGCATCAACAGGTTCCATTGGTGACGGAAAGGTGTGGACTACACCGGTAGAGCAGGTTGTCCGTGTACGTACGGGCGAAAAGGGTCCTGACGCTATCTAAGTAGTTCATCCGCTAGTCAATAACTGAAGAAGAACAAATAAGATTGGCGACATGGGAACACGAGAAAGACGTGCACGATCAAACGAGGGCGATCTGCTTCTTTCTTCTCTCTTCGAGGAAAGTTCTGCCAATCCGCACGAGTTAGCTATCGCCGCGGTCGGAGGTTTCGGCCGCGGCGAACTATCTCCTGGGTCAGATTTAGATATCGCAATTATTCATACTGGATCGCTTCCCGATGAAGAGCTATCGGAACTTGTCAATAAAATTCTCTATCCGCTATGGAATAAGAATGTAAAGATTGATCATTCTGTCCGCACTCGCTCTGAGATGCGAAGTGCGGCAGAAGATGACCTTAAAGTCGCAATGGGTCTTCTAGATATTCGCCTGATCTGTGGAAACGCAGACTTGGTCGATTCCGTGCAGACTGATGCTCTTGAATCATGGAGAAAACATTCAAAGCGCTTCCTGCCTCAGCTCGAAGCATCTCTGACAGAACGTCATCAAAGGATGGGTGAACTCGCCTACCTTCTCGAACCTGACCTTAAAGAAGCGCGTGGTGGATTACGAGACATTACTGCCCTGCGCGCGATAGCAACATCGTCGGCGATTGCAGTGCCTATCGGAAGAGTTAGCATCGCTGAATCCATTCTTGCCAATGTCCGTGAAGCTCTTCATATAGCAAGCGGTCGCGATAAAGATAGATTGCTATTTCAAGAGCAAGATAAAGTCGCAGAGATTCTTGGTTATGCGGATGCAGATGTGCTCATGAGTGAAGTTGCGCAGGCAGCACGTTCTGTCGATTACCTATTGGATTCGACTTGGTATCGCCTTGCGCAGAAAGGAGGCGATGGTGCCGGCAGATTTTTTAAGCGAGTGCGCACTACTTCGCTCTCACGAGGTATTTCAATCTCCAATAAGGAAGTTGTCATTAGCGAGGATGCCGATTTCGCACTTGACCCTGTCATAGGACTACGAGCAGCTGCCTCTGCAGCGCAAATCGGGTTGCCTATTTCTATGGATTCACTTGAGAAGCTATCTGCAGGTCTGAGCAGCGGAATAGGACTGCTACCGACTCCATGGCCCCGCGATGCTCGCGAGAATTTGATCGCTCTTATTGGCGCAGGTTCATCGATGGTTCAAATATTTGAAGCGCTGGATCAAGAAGAAATCATCTTCCATTGGATTCCTGAATGGAAAGCCGTTCGATCCCTGCCACAGCGCAATGTCTTGCATCGCCATACTGTCGATCGCCACATGGTTGAAACAGCGGTTCATGCTGCAGCGCTTACGCGACAAGTCCATAGACCTGATCTCCTTCTCTTTAGCGCGCTCTTCCACGATATTGGTAAAGGCACCGAAGAAGATCACTCAGAGCGCGGAGTGCGTCTTATAGAGCCGATTGCGCAGAGAATTGGTTTCTCAGAAGAAGATGTTGAGACCATTAAATTGTTAGTCAAACATCACCTTCTTCTATCAGCAACTGCAACTCGTCGCGATCTCGATGATCCTGCAACTATTGCATCAGTAGCTGAAGTAATCCCTGATCTACAAACTCTTGAGCTGCTTCATGCTTTGAGCATTGCAGATGGTGAGGCAACGGGTCGAGCTGCGTGGACTGAATGGAAAGCAGCACTTGTCGCTGAGCTAGTAACTAAAGTCGAACTCGCAATCACAGATAACACTGTTGCACTTCAACCTGAACTCACTGAATCGCAACGCAGCAAAGCCGAAAAAGGTGAACTAGCCGTCTCCATTGAAGAGCGTGAGAGCATCTATGCCATTGAGATTGTTGTTCCTGATAAGACTGGACTCCTCTCAACTGTTGCAGGAGTTCTGAATCTGCTCAGACTTGATGTTCGGTCAGCTCGCACAAAATCACACGGTAATTCGGCCGTGATGCAGTGGATTGTGATTCCCGATCCGCATGCGCCAGTTCTGACTGAGAAAGTGCTCCATTACGAGCTACAAGCAGCACTGGATAACAAGAGTTCATTGGCTCGAAGGATTGAGGAGCGTATCGAGGCATACGCACAGCTACCAACGATTCCCGTGCCTGATCCCATTGTTGATGTATTTGCTGATGCAGCGACAGATGCAACGATTATTGAAGTCAGAAGTCACGATAGACCTGCTCTTCTATTTGGCATTGGAGATTCAATCACCAAGAGCAATATCGATATTCGCTCCGCCATTGTTACAACACTTGGCGCTGAAGCAATCGACACCTTATATGTCACAGAAATTGGTGGTGGCTCGCTCACTCCCGCACGAGCCGAAGAGGTCGCAACCCGTTTGAGGTCTGCACTCAAGTAGAGTTCCACCACTATGTTCGACACACTCTCCAGTAAATTTGCAGGCGCATTTAGTGCGCTTCGCTCCCGTGGAAAAATCTCTGAAAAAGATATCGATGCAACAACTGCAGATATTCGTCAGGCGCTGCTGGAGGCAGATGTTGCCCTCGAAGTTGTTGAAAGCTTTACCCAGAAAATTCATGAGAAATCCCTTGAGGTACTGCCAACGCTGCAATCTGGCACCAATCAAGCGCAAGCAATCTTTGATGTCGTAAATGGCGAACTCACCGAAATACTTGGTGGGGGAGCTCGTCGCGTTCGTCTGGCTAAGAATCCGCCAACTGTGATCATGCTTGCAGGGCTACAAGGCGCTGGTAAAACAACGCTTGCTGCAAAGCTTGCAAAGTTCTTTAAAGATCAAGGTGATACTCCAATTCTGATTGCATCTGATCTTCAGCGTCCTAATGCAGTCAATCAACTCCAAGTTGTTGGTCAAGCAGCTGGCGTTCCCGTCTTTGCACCTGAACCTGGTAATGGAATCGGTAACCCTGTAAAGGTTGCGCAGGATGGCATCGCATTTGCGAAGTCGAAACTTCACAACATTGTCATTGTTGATACTGCAGGACGCCTCGGCGTAGATGAAGAGTTGATGAAGGAAGCTATCGCAATCCGCGATGCAGTAAATCCAGATGAAATTCTCTTCGTAGTAGATGCCATGATTGGACAGGATGCAGTCCGCACAGCAAAGGCATTCCAAGATGGCGTTGGTTTTGATGGGGTAGTACTAACAAAACTTGATGGCGATGCACGCGGTGGCGCAGCTCTATCCATTTCAGCTCTTACTGGCCGTCCGATTATGTTTGCATCAACAGGTGAAAAGTTATCTGATTTCGAAATCTTCTATCCCGATCGCATGGCATCTCGCATCCTCGGAATGGGCGATGTTGCAACTCTTGCAGAGCAAGCCAAGAAAGCCTTTGACGGTGACTCTGCTAAAAAGCTCGAAGATAAGTTCATTGCCGGTGAAGATTTCACTCTCGATGATTTCCTCGAGCAAATTGAGGCGATGTCGAAGATGGGCTCCATGGGCAAGTTACTTGGCATGTTGCCAGGAGCTGGCCAGATGAAGAAGCAGATTGATAACTTTGACGAATCAGAGATAACTCGCACTAAGGCGATTGTGCAATCAATGACGCCGCTTGAACGTCGCGATCTCAAAGTACTCAACGGTTCACGCCGAGCTCGCATTGCACTGGGTGCTGGTCGTAAAGTCTCAGATGTAAATGCATTGGTTGATAAATTCACAGCTGCGCAGAAGATGATGAAGCAGATGCGCAATGGCGGGATGCCTGCGGGAATGCCGCCCGGAATGCCGGGTATGCCACCTGCACCTAAAAAGGCAGCCCCCATTCAAAAGAAGAAGTCGAAGTCTGGAAACCCCGCCAAGCGAGCGTTGGAAAACGGCTGATTTCCACATTGTGAGCGTAACTGGCAAGATAAGCCACCTGTTACAGGGCCCTCTACCCCGGTAACAATCCAATCCACAGTTGGACCTCTTGGCTACGCACCCCGCTGTAGCAATTTGGTACGACACACTTATTAGGAGCACTACTTCTTTGTCAACAAAAATTCGTTTAATGCGCATGGGAAAAATCCGCACACCATATTTCCGCATCGTCGTTACAGATTCACGCAAGGCGCGTAACGGTCTCTCAATTGAAGAGATCGGTCGCTACGTTCCAGGTCAAGAACCATCAATCATCGAAGTTAATTCAGAGCGCGCTCTGTACTGGCTCGGTGTTGGTGCACAAGCTTCAGAGGCTGTAGAGGCGCTCTTGAAGGTGACCGGAGATTGGCAGAAGTTCAAGGGTCTTCCAGGAACTGAAGGCACGCTACGTTTTGCAGCACCAAAGCCACATAAGAGCGTTGCATATGAAGCAGCTGTTAAGGCTGCTGCTGCAGAACCTGCAGAAGGTGCAACAACGCTGAAGAAGAAGGCGCAAGAGAAGCTTGCTGCTAAGGCAAACCCTGTAGTTGAAGTGTCCGAACCAGCTGCGGTTGCAACTGAGTCCGAGGTGTCCGAGCCAACTTCTGATGCAAGTGTGTCCGAGGTTCCAGCTCAAGATGTTGCTGCAGAAATAAGTTCTGTAACGGAAGCTGTTGAAGCTGTAGCAGAAGCAACTGAAACTCCTGAAGCAGAAGCGGCAGCAGAGTAATAATGATTGATGAAGCTCTCGAACATCTCGTAAAGGGAATCGTTGATAACCCTGACGATGTCAATGTCAAAGAGAAGACACACCGTCGTGGCACTACGCTCGAAGTTCGTGTTAATCCTGACGATATAGGCAAGGTAATCGGTCGTAATGGACGTACAGCAAAGGCGCTTCGCACAGTCGTAAGCGCACTTGCTGGTCGCTCAGTACGTGTCGATCTCATCGATACCGACGAGGTTCGTTAACTCTTTAACACCCATGAAATTAAACGTGGGCCGCATCGGTAAAGCTCACGGAATTCTTGGTGAAGCAACTATCGAAGTCCGAACAGATGAAGCAGAAGATCGCTTCGCCATCGGCGCAGTCTTACAGACAGAAAACCACGGTGAATTAACCGTGGTTTCTGCACGGGTACACAATGGAATCTTGTTGCTTGGTTTTGACGGAATTGAAGACCGCAATGCAATTGAAGGTCTACGTAATGAACTTCTCTTTGCCGATGTCGATATAGATGCGCCAGGTATCGATGAGGACGATTATCACGTCCTTCAACTCGTTGGTTGCAAAGCTTTTCTTATCGATGGAGATGAATTCGGCGTAGTGAGCGATGTTCTCAACCTTCCTGGCCAAGATGTCCTCTCCATTAAGACTGAATCTGGTGAAGTACTGATTCCATTTGTGCGTCAATTGGTTCCAGTTGTTGATATTAAGAAGAAGATGATGACAGTGATTCCGCCAGATATTGCGGGGAGTATCTGATGAAAATAGATGTCATCTCAATATTCCCCGAGTACTTAGCACCGCTGAAACTGTCGTTACTTGGGAAAGCGCAGAACGCAGGTTTGGTAGACATCACAGTTCACGATCTGCGTGCACAGTCCAATGACAATCACAACACTGTCGATGATACTCCCTATGGTGGTGGAGCAGGCATGGTCATGCTCCCTGAAGTCTGGGGAAAATCAATTGACTCAGTTATTTCTGACGGCGCCGACATCATCATCCTTACGCCCGCTGGAAAAAGATTTAATCAAAATCTTGCCGAGAATTTTGCGAAGTCAACTCAACTGATATTCGCATGCGGCCGCTATGAAGGTATCGATGATCGCGTGCGTCAGTATTACTCTCAACCAGAATTTAAATCTCGCAAAATTCGCGTCCACGAAGTATCCATAGGAGATTACGTACTTGGTGGAGGAGAAGTTGCCTCGATGGTGATGATTGAAGCAATCACTCGTTTGATACCGGGTGTCCTTGGAAATCCAGAGTCACTGATAGAGGAGTCGCATAACAGTGAGGGATATCTCGAATATCCGAATTTCACCAAACCTCAAGAATGGCGAGGAATCTCAGTTCCCGAGATTCTTTTGAGTGGCAACCATGCTGAAATTGCGAAGTGGCGCACACAACAGGCGCAACAACGCGCGAAAGATAATCTCTAACTCGTTAGTAACCGATTCACTGCCGTACTGTTGCGCCCATGAGCGAAGAGTCAGCACGCATTCAATCGCGTTTGATACGTGATCTTGAACCCGTAGTTGCAGTCGAACTCGAACGCCATCTTTCAGTTCAGAAGAATTGGTACCCACACGAGTATGTTCCATGGTCAGAAGGTCGCGATTATGCGGGTCCTCTTAATGGTGACGCTTGGGAAGCTAAAGATTCGCGCCTGACGCCCGTAGCTCAGGATTCACTTGTACTCAATCTTCTTACCGAAGATAACTTGCCGAGTTATCACACCGAGATTGCTATCTCAATGGGCCGTGATGGCGCATGGGGCAATTGGATTGAACGCTGGACTGCTGAAGAAGCCCGCCATTCAATCGTGATTCGCGATTACTTGATGGCAACTCGTGGAGTAGATCCCTATGAGCTCGAAGATTTACGTATGGCCCATATGTCGCTCGGATATCAAACTCCGTATGAAAACGATATGTTGCACACGATTGCTTATGTTTCCTTCCAGGAACTTGCTACTCGTATTTCGCACCGTAACACTGGAAAACTTTCTGATGATCCAATTGCAGAAGGCATGATGCAACGCGTTGCACTCGATGAAAACCTTCACATGCTCTTCTATCGTAATACGCTCTCAGCAGCACTTGATATGGAACCAAATGCCTCTATGCGAGCGATTACCGATGTAGTCACCAACTTCGATATGCCAGGTGCGAATATGCCAGGCTTTGGTCGCAAGGCTGTGCAGATTGCCCTAGCTGGAATCTACGATCTTCAACAGCACCTTGATGATGTAGTTGCACCGGTTCTTCGTGCTTGGAATGTCTTTGAACGCAATGATCTCTCAGGCGATGGCCTTAAGGCGCGTGAAGAACTCAAGGCATTTATGGATGCGACATATAAAACTGCGGCTACATTCAACGATAAGCGCGAAGTTCATTTCGAGCGTCAAATCGCGCGCGGCATTCAACCAATTCGCATCACTAACTAATCCTCAAATAAGATAGGCGCCATGACGCGCACATATCTTGTCGAGACCTACGGGTGTCAGATGAATGTGCACGATTCCGAACGCATCGCAGGTTTATTAGATGAAGCCGGATATCTTCCAGTTCCAGAAGGAGAACAGGCAGATATTGTCGTTTTTAATACATGCGCAGTGCGTGAAAATGCTGACAATAAGCTCTACGGAAATTTGAGTTTCTTGGCGCCCATTAAGAAGAAAAATCCTTCAATGCAGATTGCAGTCGGTGGCTGTCTCGCGCAGAAAGACCAATCAATTATTCTCAAGAAGGCGCCTTACGTCGACGTTGTCTTCGGTACCCATAATGTTGGCTCATTACCAGTACTACTCGAACGTGCACGCGTTGAAGAAGAGTCCCAGATTGAAATTCTTGAGGCCCTCGAACACTTCCCTTCAACATTGCCTGCCCGTAGATTCTCAGCCTTCACCTCGTGGGTTTCTGTATCTGTCGGTTGCAATAACACCTGCACTTTCTGCATAGTTCCAACGCTTCGCGGTGTCGAGAAAGATCGCCCCGCCGCAGATGTCTTGACTGAAATGCGAGCATTGGTTGACCAAGGTGTTATCGAAATTACTTTGCTTGGCCAGAACGTCAATGCCTACGGCGTTGAGTTTGGCGATCGTGGAGCATTCGCCAAGTTGCTTCGAGAAGCAGGAAAGATTGATGGATTAGAGCGAGTTCGTTTCATGTCTCCACACCCACGAGATTTCACAGACGATGTCATCGAGGCTATGGCACAGACGGCTAATGTCATGCCGCATCTACATATGCCTTTGCAATCTGGGTCGGATGCAATTTTGCAGAGTATGCGCCGCTCATATCGGACGGATAAGTATTTAGGCATCCTCGATCGTGTTCGCGCGGCGATGCCTGAGGCCATGATTACCACCGACATCATCGTTGGCTTCCCGGGGGAGACCGAAGAAGATTTCCAAGGAACATTAAATATTGCAACGGAAGCTAGATTTGCTGCTGCCTATACATATAAGTATTCAATTCGCCCAGGAACTCCTGCGGGCGCCATGGAGAATCAAGTGCCCGAAGATGTTGTGGGCGAGCGTTATACCCGACTTCATGAACACCAACAGAAAATTTCACTTTCGGTAAACCAAGAGGCTATAGGAAGAACTCATCGCGTTATGGTCTCTGAAATTGAAGGACGACGTGATGAAGCTCAGTCTCGAATGACGGGTCGTTCAGAAGACTTTAGATTGGTGCATTTCAGCAGTGAAACTGATGCCAGACCGGGTGATTTCGTGGATGTAAAGATTACTGAAAGTTCAGCGCACTATTTGATTGGTGATGCTGTGGCAGTACACCGCACACGCGGTGGAGACGCACACGCTGCACGTACCGCTCCATCATCTACAACACTTGGGATGCCAAAGGTTCGTGCGTGAGTAAAGTAATAGTGATTTGTGGAGCAACAGCTACAGGCAAGAGCGATATCGCAATTGAAGTGGCGAAAGAGTTAGATGCCGAAATCATCAATGCAGATTCGATGCAGTTATACCGGGGAATGGATATTGGTACCGCCAAACTCGCAGTCGCAGATCGAGGTGGTATTCCACATCACCTACTTGATGTACTCGAAGTGAACCAAGATTCAACAGTTGCTTGGTACCAAGAATTAGCCCGCTCTTTTATTTCAGATATTCATGCTCGCGGCAAGGATGCAGTTATTGTTGGTGGCACTGGGCTCTACATCAAAGCGATTCTTGACGAGCTTAATTTCCCCGATACAGATCCTGAAGTGAGAGCAAAGTTGGAGGCCGAGGTCGAGGAATTTGGAGCCTCATCGCTCTTCGCTCGTCTTGAAGAGTTAGATCCGGCAGCGGCATTAGCAATCGATAGAGCTAATATCAGGCGAGTAATTCGAGCCTTGGAAGTCATTGAAATAACCGGCCAACCTTTTACGGCAAATCTTCCGCGGGAAGATAGTTCACGTTATCCCGATGCGATGCAATTTGGTTTAGTCATGGATCGTGATCATCTGCGAGAAAGAATTGATGCACGAGTTGACCGAATGTGGGATTGCGGATTTGTCCCTGAAGTAGATGAACTTATCGCCAGGGGAATAAAAGATGGTGTTACCGCTCGAAGAGCTCTTGGATATGCCCAGATAATTTCGATGCGTGAGGGAACTATGACTGAAGAAGAGGCAAAGGAAGATACAAAGCGAGCCAGTCGCCAGTATGCAAGGCGGCAAGAGACTTGGTTTTCACGTGATGCCCGAATCCAATGGGTAGCTCAACACCAACCACGACTTGAAACTATCCTCCAGAAGATAAACTCATAACATTATGACTATCCCAGTTATTGGAACATACGGCCACGGAACCGAAAATGATTTCGTTATCGTCTATGACCCAGAAGATGCGATTCAGATTTCTGCGAGCCAGATCGCTCGAATTTGCAATCGCGAGGATGGAATCGGGGCTGATGGCCTCATTCGCATTATTAAGAGTGAGAATAAATGGTTTATGGATTATCGCAATGCTGATGGTTCGATTGCTGAAATGTGCGGTAATGGAATTCGCGTAATGGCCAAATACTTAGTTACTCGTGACCTTCAGGCTGAAGGAATCTTTGCAATCGATACACGTGCTGGATTGAAACACCTACGCGTGCCTCGCGAGGGTGACATCTCAGTCAACATGGGCCATGTAACCGATGAGATGGAAGAAATCGAGGCTTCCCAGAATGGTCATACATGGTCTGGTTTCAATATCAATGTCGGCAACCCACATGCTGTGGTCTTTGTAGAGTCAATGGATCAAGTCGGGTCCTTGCTCGAGGCGCCTTCGGTTTCTCCAGCATCTTCATATCCTGATGGGGTTAATGTGGAATTTGTAGAGTTACTCCCTAATTTTGAGGCGAAGATGCGTGTTCACGAACGTGGTAGCGGTGAAACTCGATCCTGCGGAACAGGAACGTGCGCAGTCGCTCTCGCTGCGACGCTAAAGACGAATGGAAAGCTTCCTTCGCGCTGGACAATTTATCCACCAGGTGGTCGGCTAATCGTTGATATCGATGGCCACTCGAATGCAACTTTGATTGGACCCGCAGTCATTGTGGAAGATCACGACCTCACAAAGTATCTTGCTTAATGACGACTCCTGAAGATAATTACGACAAACTCTTCGAAGAACTATTACGCGAAACCGCTCGTGTAGCTTCAGACTTTGATTACGATGAAAATGATTTCCAAGAAAACGATCAACAAGAGCTCTCAGACCGCAATGCGCTTCGCCGAATCAAAGGTTTCTCAACCGAACTACAAGATATCTCCGAGGCCGAATACCGCCAACTTCAATTAGAACGCGTTGTGCTGGTTGGAGTATGGACCGAAGGCACTGCTGAGATGGCCGAGAACTCCATGTCCGAACTCAAAGCACTCGCTGAAACAGCTGGCTCAGAAGTTCTTGAAGCGCTCATCCAACGACGTGATAGACCAGATCCTGCTACCTATATTGGTTCTGGAAAATTGGTCGAACTTCGACAAATCGTTGTAGCAACCGGTGCAGATACTGTCGTGTGTGATGGTGAACTTTCACCTGCACAACTGCGTACCCTTGAAGATAAATTAAAGGTGAAAGTTGTAGATAGAGTTGCGCTCATTCTCGATATTTTTGCACAACATGCAAAGAGCAAAGAGGGCAAGGCTCAAGTTGAATTAGCGCAAATTGCCTATCTGCTTCCTCGACTTCGTGGTTGGGGAGATTCACTTTCGCGCCAGGTTGGTGGCCGTGCAGCAGGTGGAGCAGGTATTGGTGGTCGCGGTCCCGGCGAAACAAAGATTGAAACCGACCGACGCCGAATTCGTGACAAGATGGCAAAGCTTCGACGTGAAATTGCGGAGATGAAAGTTTCTCGAGACACCAAACGCCAAGAGCGCAAGAGATTTAATATTCCATCGGTCGCGATAGCTGGCTACACAAATGCCGGCAAATCTTCGCTTTTGAATGCACTAACGGGTGCCAATGTTCTGGTTGAAAATGCGCTCTTTGCCACTCTGGACCCCACCGTTCGCAAATGTGAAACTTCAGAAGGTCGAATTTATACACTCTCAGATACAGTCGGTTTTGTTCGCCATTTACCACATCAACTTGTAGATGCATTTAAATCTACCCTTGAAGAAGTTTCAGGTGCAGATCTCATTGTGCATGTAGTAGATGGTTCACACTCAGATCCATTTGAGCAAATTCGTGCTGTGCGGCAAGTTATTTCCGAAATAGGTGGGGGAGACATCCCAGAGATAATTGCAGTGAACAAGGCAGATATTGCCAATCCTGACATCGTGATGGAGATACTTCGCAAAGAAGCTAATAGCTATGCATTCTCAGTCCGTACTGGCTTTGGAATTGAGGGACTTGTCTATGCGATTGAAAAATCGCTGCCTCATCCGAGTGTAGAAATTACGACCGTGATTCCATACAACCGAGGTGATTTGGTAAGTGCGATCCATGAGCAGGGAGAAATTCTTAGCGAGGAACATCTGGCTGAGGGAACTGCCATCCATGCCTATGTCGATGGCGGACTTGCAAAAGCCATTGAAAATGCGACCTCAAAGCAGGAATAAAAGCGACACGCCGTAGGTTGTATGGTCTATAAAGCGGAGAATGCGCGACTATTCGCGCATGTCGGGTAACTTCACCCACTCATTAGGTATGGAAGCGAGGTGAGAGCAGTGGCAACAGATTACGACACACCCAGAAAAACCGACGAGGAGCTTCACGAGGAATCGTTAGAAGAACTCAAGGCGAAGCGTGTAGATGCACAATCAGGACAAATCGATGTTGATGAGGCTGAAGCTGCAGAAAATCTTGAACTTCCAGGTGCTGATTTATCTGGAGAGCAGCTCGCAGTGCGAGTTGTGCCAGTTCAAGTTGATGAATTTACTTGTTCGCGCTGTTTCTTGATTCATCACATCACTCAGCTTGCTAAAGGCGAAGGTGCTAAAGCAGTTTGTAAAGAGTGTTCGTAAGCTCTTCTGATTTCTTTGAACTAATCAGAAGATACGGAGTGGGATCACGCGGGTCTTTAAGCGTGATTTTCACTCCCGTGGAAATCCAAAATTTTATCCCCAAATAAGCGGCAGGATCTGCATCTCTGGTTCTGAGAAGTTGCATCTGGGCAGGAGTGAGTACTTCCACCGAATCAAGATATTTCAATTCAATATGAGCCTTACCAATGTGAATCTCTTGGCTATCGATAGTTATCTCACTTTTCATGGCAAGCGCTATAAAAATCAATAATACTGTCACAGCTATCCCAGTAAAGATTGCTGCGCGATTATCAAATGCAGCCCAAACCGCCACCACAAGAGATAGAAACATTAGGTAGATGAAGGCCAAGATCCATAGAGGAGGACGTATCACTTCTCTCAATATCACTTTCTTTTCTCCCATGTGGTCTAGGTTATCTTGCATTTGATGAAGTAGCCTTATGCCATGAGTCGCGTTGCAAGTACTACGCCACCAGAAGGTGCGTTAATTCCAGAACGCCACCCGCTTTCACCTGCGACCGGAACTCAAATTCCTTCACACTTTAAACATTGTTTTGGATGTGGCGAGTTACATCCGACGGGACTCCACCTCGTTGCACATGTGGGCAATGGCGCAGATATCACTGCCGAATTTACAGTGACTGAGAATCACCAAGGAGCTCCAGGTCTTGCCCATGGTGGCCTTCTCTCACTTGCATTTGATGAGGCTCTTGGAAAATTAATGTGGCTCTTGCGTGCTCCTGCTGTAACCGCACGGCTTGAAACAGATTTCTTACGGCCTGTTCCGATCGGAACCAAACTGCATATAACGGCGAGAATTACGGGGCAGGTAAATCGCAAAGTTTATTCTGAGGCAGAAGGACGCCTCGGAAGCCCTGATGGCGAAATCGCCGTTAGAGCAGCATCACTTTTTGTCATCGTACCTATGAAGCACTTCCTGGAAAATGCGCCGGCTGAATATATGGAAGCACTTCGCCGGAATCCAGAGCTACTTACATTTGTCGATCCAGAATTTGATATAAATCCATGAGCAATCTACAAGTCTTGATTACGCGATTGGATCCAGATCTTCCAATGCCGAAATATTCAAAAGGCGGAGATGCAGGCGCCGATATCGTTTCGCGCATTGATATCACCCTAGCTCCAGGGGAGCGAGCACTCGTTCCGACAGGTATCTCAATTGCACTGCCTGATGGATTTGTCGCTCTCGTTCATCCGCGTTCTGGACTTGCAATCAAACATGGCGTCACGATGGTGAATGCGCCCGGAACCGTCGATGCAGGTTTTCGAGGAGAACTTCAATGCATCATGATCAATCATGATCCGCACGAAAGCATCAGCTTCAAACGCGGGGATCGCATCGCCCAGTTAGTTTTCCAAAAAGTAGAACGCGCTGAATTTATTGAAGTAGATGAACTACCGGGTTCGGGTCGTGGCACAGGTGGTTTTGGATCGACAGGTCGTCAATGAGCGCACATGAAGATCGCGAGAAAGTTCTCGGCGCCTTTGGCGGGAAGAAAGGTCTGATTGATTCAGGAATTCCTTCTGTCATATTTCTGATTGCTTTTAATGTAACCGACCAGTTGAACACAGCACTTTTTGCATCCATCGCGACTTCTGCAGTCTTAACGATTCTGCGTTTAATTAAGCGCGACACCTTGCAGCATGCGCTATCTGGGCTAGTGGGGGTTTTAATTTGTGCATGGTTTGCAAATCGCACGGGCAACCCCAGTGATGTTTATATTCCAAAGTTACTGACAAATCTTGGATATGGAACCGCATACTTGATTGCAAATCTTGCAGGATGGCCAATTTTAGGACTGATGCTCGGACCAATCCTGGGGGAAAATCTGAAGTGGCGAAAAAGCCCTGAACGAAAGCGAGCTTATCTGCGTGCGAGTTGGCTTTGGGTCGCAATGTTTTTTGCAAGAATTGCTGTGCAATATCCGATCTACAGAAGCGGAAACCTCAACCTGTTAGGGACTGTAAATTTGGCAATGGGCTATCCGCTATTTATTGCAACGGCTTATGGCTCGTGGTTGATCTTAAAGAATGCGCCAAAAATTGCTAGTGAGCAATAAAGCAATCTTTTATTAGATTCTCAGCGTTTGCTGATGCAACAAAAAGTAATTCATCCCCAGCGCTAAAGACATCACTTGGTGAAGGGGCAATTACTCTGCCGTCACGGACTATGGCTGCCAACGATGCGTCGTCGGGAAGTGAGACCTCGTCAACAGTCTTTCCGATACAGATAGATGAATCTGGTAGCGTCAGTTCTACAAGGTTTGCCTGTCCTTTTCGGAAAGAAAATAGTCGTACGACATCTCCTACGCTGACTGCTTCTTCAACGAGCGCAGCGATTATGCGAGGAGTAGAAACAGCTACATCGACTCCCCAAGACTGGTCAAAGAGCCATTCATTCTTTGGATGATTGATGCGGGCAACAACGCGTGGAACACCATATTCAGTCTTTGCAAGGAGAGCAGTGACGAGATTTACCTTGTCATCACCTGTTGCTGCAACGAGAACCTGGCAATTATTGAGTTGAGCTTTATCCAAGGCAGTAATTTCACAAGCATCTGCCATAAGCCACTCAGCATCAGGAACAGTGTCAATCTTTAAAGCTTTGGGATCTCTATCAATCAGGAGCACCTGATGACCATTATCAAGAAGTTCGCGCGCAATAGCACGACCAACATTTCCAGCACCTGCGATAGCAATTCTCATCTCTTATGCACCAGGTCCCTTCGTGAGGGCGGCCTCAGCACTTGCCATCTCATCATCGCGAATTGTCATATGAACTAAATCGCCATCTTGGAGAACAGTGTGAGGCTCAGGTATTAAGCCTTCTCCTAGACGAGTAAGGAAAGCGACTCGTGCATGTGATGCTGCTTCTAGCTCAGAGATTGGTCGGCCATACCAGCCAAGGTGCGGATGGACTTCTAGCAATTGAACTGTCCCAGTTGCATCACGCCATTCAGAGCGGGTGCCACCTGGTGCCAACCGTCGAAGAATTTGATCAGTTGCCCAAATTACTGTTGCAACTGTCGGAATCCCGAGGCGTTGGTAAATTTCAGCGCGTCCTGGATCATAGATTCGAGCAACTACATTGGTTACTCCGAAGCTTTCGCGCGCTACGCGTGCAGCCAAAATATTTGAATTATCGCCATTACTTACGGCAGCAAAAGCTTGCGCTCCTTCAATGCCTGCTTCAAGAAGAGTGTCACGGTCAAAACCGACACCGACGATCGTGCGGCCTTTGAAATCTGCACCGAGTCTGCGAAAAGCCTCTTTAGTTTGGTCAATAACGGCGACCGTATGGCCGGCTGCTTCTAGTTCTATTGCAAGGGAAGAACCGACTCGACCGCAACCCATGATGACTACGTGCACAGGTATAACTTACTACTGTCTGAGGAAAATATCTTGCATGCCTGATTCCCTACTAGGCTAGCCGTTATGTCATCAATGAAGCGAACAACCCTTGAAGTGGGACAGATATGCAGGGTGACGATAGAGAAAGTTGCCCATGGGGGGCACTTTATTGCTCGCTATGAAGGCGCAGTCATTTTCGTCAGACATGCAATTCCAGGCGAAGAGTGCGATATCGAGATTACAAGTGTTGGATCATCCTTTAATCGCGCAGATGTTGTTGAGGTAGTGAAACCATCCGAGGATCGCGTCAGCGCACCGTGCCGATTTGCCCATCGCGATGGATGTGGTGGTTGCGATTTCCAACATATTTCGCCTGCTCGCCAACGTCAGCTCAAGGCAGATGTAATTACTGAACAATTCTCACGAATTGCGAAGATGGAGATGCACGTTGAAGTGGAAGAAGTGGCTGGTCCACTGGGGTGGCGTACGCGCTGCTCTGCTGTGACGACCAAGAACGGTGCTTTAGGTTTCTATCAATCTCGCTCACACAAAATCATTCCAGTTGATGATTGCAGAATTCTGATCCCAGAGATGCGATATTCAGAACTTGCTCAACGGGGTGCCAAAGGGGATCAACGAATCGAGATTTCAATATCTAATACGGGCGAGCGAACTATTGCAACCGCAAACTCTCGAGATGAATCCCCATTGCGCATCAGTGATGGACCCGACGTAGCTCACTACACGGTCAACGGGTTCCCATTTGAAGTGAGTCAGAAATCATTTTGGCAGAGCCATAAGAACGCTCCCGAAGTTTTATCAGATGCTGTTCTTCAGAGCGCTCATCTGCAGGCAGGTGACCGCGTACTGGATCTCTATGGGGGAGTAGGTCTCTTCGCCGCAAGTATTCTCACAATGATTGGCGAAGAAGGTACTGTAGATATTGTTGAAGGAAGCAAAAGCGCAACTGCAGATGCATCTCGCAATTTTGAAGGAAGAAATAATGTTCGCATTCACACTGGAGATGTGGCTCGTCTAATCACGCGATTCTCAGAGGTTGATGTCATTGTTTTAGACCCACCTCGAGAAGGTGCCGGAAAAGAAGTGATGACAAGTTGTGCGCGATTAAATCCACGGACAATTGTTTACGTTGCCTGTGACCCCGCAGCACTTGCGCGAGACACGGGATATTTACGTGATGCTGGTTACCAGCTCGATTCCATGCGTGCCTTTGATCTCTTTCCGATGACTCACCACATTGAATCTGTTGCGAAATTTGTGCAAGATAAGGTATCTTGACGTCAAGATATCTCCCTCGAAAGAAGAAGCGTCATGAGTAAGAACTCACTTGGAACCAAGAAGACCCTCACAGTTGCAGGCAAAGATTATGAAATCTTTGATATTTCCCAGGTAGAAGGAGCATCTGACCTCCCGTTCTCACTTAAAGTCTTACTCGAAAATTTGTTGCGTACTGAAGATGGAGCAAATATCACCGCTGAGCACATCAAAGCTCTTGCGCAGTGGGATCCAACCGTAGAACCAGATACTGAAATTCAATTTACTCCCGCACGCGTTGTGATGCAGGACTTCACGGGCGTTCCTTGCATCGTTGACCTTGCAACAATGCGCGAAGCAATTGTTGACCTTGGTGGCGATCCATCCAAAGTTAATCCACTTGCTCCAGCTGAACTTGTCATTGATCACTCGGTCATCGCAGATGTATTCGGTACCAAGGATTCATTCGAGCAGAACACCGATATTGAATACGAGCGCAACCGCGAGCGATATCGCTTCCTCCGATGGGGGCAAGGCGCATTCGACGAATTTAAGGTTGTTCCACCCGGAACCGGAATTGTCCACCAAGTAAATATCGAATATTTGGCACGTGTAGTCATGACTCGTACCGTCAATGGGGTAATGAGAGCGTATCCAGATACCGTTGTTGGAACGGATTCACATACAACCATGGTTAATGGGCTTGGAGTTCTTGGCTGGGGAGTCGGCGGCATCGAAGCAGAAGCAGCGCTTCTCGGACAGCCAGTATCAATGCTTATTCCTCGCGTCGTTGGCTTCAAACTTTCAGGAGAACTTCCCGTTGGAACCACAGCCACCGATATGGCACTGACGATTACAGAAATGCTGCGCAAGCATGGAGTTGTCGGCAAGTTTGTTGAGTTCTACGGTCCTGGCGTTCATTCAGTACCTATGGCCAACCGAACAACTATCGGAAATATGTCACCTGAATACGGTTCGACATGCGCAATCTTCCCCATTGATGAAGAGACCTTGCGTTACTTGCGACTTACAGGACGAAGTGATGATCAGGTTGCACTCGTTGAGCAGTATGCCAAAGCTCAAAAGATGTGGCACGACCCTTCATCATCACCACGCTTTTCTGAACATATCGAACTTGATCTCTCGAGCGTTGTTTCATCTATTGCAGGCCCTAAGCGCCCGCAGGATCGCATTTCACTCACAGCCTCGAAGTCATCATTCGAAAAAATCCTTCCGACTTACTTTTCAGATAAGACTGGAAAAGATGCTTATCCAGTACATGTAGGCGCAAAGGCGACCACCATAAAAAATGGCGATGTTGTGATCGCATCGATAACTTCTTGCACAAATACTTCAAACCCATCGGTCATGATTGGGGCAGCGCTTCTTGCCAAGAAGGCTGTAGAGAAGGGGCTTTCATCTAAGCCTTGGGTTAAGACCACGCTTGCCCCAGGATCCAAAGTTGTTACCGATTATTACGACCGTGCAGATTTGACCAAATATATGGAGGCACTGGGCTTCAATCTTGTTGGCTATGGCTGCGTTACATGCATTGGAAACTCAGGTCCGCTCCCTATAGAAATTAGCAAAGCGGTAAATGAGAATGACCTTGCAGTTACCGCTGTGCTATCTGGTAACCGCAATTTTGAAGGTCGCATTAGCCCTGATGTAAAGATGAATTATCTGGCTTCGCCGCCGTTGGTTGTCGCATATGCACTTGCCGGAACCATGGACCATGATTTTGAAAATGATTCATTAGGTAACGATAAGGATGGAAACCCAGTACTTCTTAAAGATATCTGGCCATCTGCACAAGAGATCCAATCGGTCATAGATTCATCAATTTCTTCTGAAATGTTTAAGAAGGATTACGCAACAGTCTTCGATGGCGATCACCGATGGAAGTCACTCGATACTCCTACAGGCAAGACTTTTGAGTGGGATCCTAAATCAACGTATGTCCGCAAACCTCCATACTTTGAAGGAATGCCGGCAGAGCCAAAGCCAGTTACGGATATTACGGGGGCTCGGGTATTAGCAATTCTTGGAGATTCTGTTACGACAGATCACATTTCTCCAGCAGGAAATATCAAAGCGGATTCACCTGCAGGAAAGTATCTTGAAGCCAATGGCGTCGATCGCAAAGACTTTAATTCATATGGGTCTCGTCGCGGAAACCACGAAGTCATGATCCGCGGAACATTTGCAAATATTCGACTTAAGAACTTACTGCTTGACGGTGTCGAAGGAAGCTTCACAAAGAACTTCCTTAGCAATGGAGATCAGACAACTATCTATGATGCATCTGTGGCATATGCAAGTGCCGGAGTCGGACTAATAATTCTTGCAGGCAAGGAATATGGTTCAGGATCATCTCGTGACTGGGCAGCGAAGGGAACAGCACTTCTTGGAGTGCGCGCAGTTATTGCTGAAAGCTTCGAACGAATCCACCGCTCGAATTTGATTGGAATGGGCGTTCTTCCACTTCAATTTGTTGGTGGAGCAAATGCGCAATCACTTGGGTTGAAGGGTGATGAAACATTCTCAATCACCGGTGTGACAGCGCTCAATGACGGTGGAATTCCTAAAGAGGTCACAGTCACAGCAGGGGATAAATCCTTCTCCGCTAAGGTGCGCATAGATACTCCGGGAGAGGCTGATTACTACCGCCATGGTGGGATCATGCAGTACGTACTGCGCCAGCTTCGCGGCTAATCTAGACTGCAACCATGCTCGATTCAATTAAGGGTCCTCACGACCTCAAGGCTTTGAGCCACGAAGAAGTTGAGCAGCTCTCTGAAGAGATTCGCCACTTTCTCATCACCAAGGTATCAAAGACTGGCGGGCACTTAGGTCCCAACCTTGGCGTTGTCGAACTTACGATTGCGATTCACCGGACCTTTGATTCACCAAAAGATGTCATTCTCTTTGATACCGGACATCAATCCTATGTTCATAAGATTCTCACCGGGCGGGCAGATAAATTCGATTTGTTACGTCAACGCGATGGAATTGCAGGTTACCCAAATCGTAGTGAGAGCGTCCATGACGTCATTGAAAACTCTCATGCATCGACGGCGCTCTCTTGGGGTGATGGAATATCTCGTGGATTCTCACTCACCGGTCAAAACGATCGCCACGTAGTTGTAGTAGTAGGCGATGGAGCTCTTACAGGTGGAATGTCTTGGGAGGCGCTCAACAATATTGCTGCTGCCAACGATCGAAATCTCATTATCGTTGTCAATGACAATGAACGTTCATATTCACCAACCATTGGCGGTGTCGCGACCTACCTCTCAACACTTCGGGTTACACGTGGGTATGAAAGATTTTTGGATTGGGGCAAAGAAGTTCTCTCTAAGACACCAGTCGTAGGAAATCCAATTTACGAAACACTTCATGGAGTCAAGAAGGGCATTAAAGATATTGTTGCGCCGCAAGGCATGTTTGAAGATCTTGGTCTTAAATATGTAGGTCCTATTGATGGCCACGATGTCGCTGCCATGGAACGGGCGCTGAACCAGGCGAAAGAATTTGGTGAACCAGTCTTACTTCACGTTATAACCGAAAAAGGTAAAGGGCATCAACCAGCGATTGCAGATGAAGCAGAGAAGTTTCATGCTGTTGGAATCGTGGACCCCGAAACAGGTACCCCGCTTGGTAAATCTAAGACCAGCTGGACAAGTGTTTTTTCAGATGAACTCGTTTCCATTGGCCAGCAGCGCAAAGATATTGTTGCCATTACTGCCGCAATGCTTGGTCCTACGGGCCTTGATAAATTCGAAAAGGTCTTTCCTGAACGCACCATCGATGTAGGCATTGCCGAGCAACATGCTGTCTCTAGTGCTGCTGGATTAGCATTCGCTGGGCTTCACCCAGTTGTAGCCGTCTATTCAACGTTTTTGAATCGCGCATTTGATCAGTTGTTGATGGATGTGGCTTTACATAAAGCCGGAGTCACCTTTGTACTTGATCGAGCTGGAATTACTGGCGACGATGGACCTTCACACAATGGGGTTTGGGATCTTGCGCTGACTGGCATCGTT